>OGJZ01000221.1_pt1 | contig 72225 bp, 75 predicted proteins | sample 1572321 | NCBI WGS metagenome assembly OGJZ01 (sample SAMEA2582086, study PRJEB24529) | metagenome | biome: Human gut stool | place: China | collected 2011 | reverse complement strand
CTGGTCGCTGAACGTAGTTTTGGCATAAATAATCTCTCCAAGTAGTAAATTTATTTTAATATTTGCAAAATATTAGCAAAGCTTAATCGCTTCCTAGTATATTAAATTAGTTTCCATTCCCAGTTAAAAGTCCAAAAGGTGCTGCGATTATAGCAACTGGAATAAATAGCACCGCACCAACTGCTGCTCCAGTCATTAAAGCGCCAATAGTCGCACCTTCTTTCGTATCTTGCTTACTAAATTTGCGTTTAGTTGTTTGTGTAATTCTATATTCTACTAGTTCCGTAGTTAATGGTTTAGTTAAGCTTTTTTTAGCTAAAATTTCATTTTGGTTTTGAAGCTTAATTGTCTGTCCTTCTAGGTAAAAACTAATCTTACTACTAAATGGAGTCGGCTCAGGTTTATTGAAATCAAGAATTATCTCAGAATAAGCCTTATTATTCTCAATATTTTGGTGAAGAGATAGTATTTCCGCAGATTTAAACAATTTCATTCTAGGGCCTTGTAGCGTGGCTATTAAGATTCTAGTATCTCTATCTTTAAACTCATAACTATTCTGTTCACCTATCGCATAAAGTTTATCGTTGGCAATAAAGAAAGAGTGTATAGTTTCAGGTTTACTTCCTACCTTTTCTTCGCTGAGTTGCAGATAATCCCTCGTACAGCTAGCTAAAAGAAAAAATGCGCTAAGTAATAGAAGTAGTTTTTTCATATATTTTCCTTATTGAAAATAATCTATTTTTATTCATTTATTGTGAATAACTTCATTAATGAGATAACTTAACGGAATAGACATAAATCAATGAATCCACTTCGTTCATTCAGACAACCTATCATCGCAACCGGAATCCACAATGGAGCCGTTAAGATTATTAGTGGCGCCGTAAGTATATTTTCACCAGTGTCCGAAAGGCTATATGATTTACTGGTGGTATAAGTCGTACGATAAACTGTCGCCATAATAGGCTTTGTCAGTTTATATTTTGCTAGTAATTCATCACGATTTTTATATTCTTGGATAATGCCATCTGCCTTGTACGTTTTAATATAAAAAACATCAAGTTGAGATGAAATACCAAAATCTTCTTTTATCCCTTGTTTAACCTTGTCTTTTGCTTGAGATGCTTGTGTAAAGTTAAATTGACTGACTAGTTCATCCTGTTGTTTTTTCGTTAATTTATCTGCTTTAACAAGCACTTTTAAGAATGATGAAGCCCATTGCTTTTTATCCTCATCCAAATATATATAAAGTTCAGGTGATACTTTTTCTATTGATTTTGCATGAGGGCTATTAAGGAATGTCGATAAATTAGAAACATCTTGCCCTTTAAATTCAAAACTTTCTTTATCAGTAAAAACAAAAAGTCTGCCATCTTGGCTAAACATAAACATTTGAATTGGTTCTTTACTTGACGTTACATCAGACTCTGTATTTTTATCTACAGTACATGCTGACAAACAAAATAATGAACACAGCATTATGAATGATAATAGTTTTTTCATTAAGTATTCCTTCTTGGAAATTACATATGCATCTTATTGGTCTACCCAAGTTTTGGCATAAATAATCTCTTCAAGTAAATTTTTAGGGTTTGTTTTTATTTTCCAGATAAAGACTGAATTGCATAAAAAGGTAATGAGATAATTGCTAATGGTACAAAAATAATCATTGCCGCTGATGCTCGTCCAGCTACTGTAATGTTATCCTCTGTTGCTTCAGCACTGAATCTTTTTTCTTGACGATATTCTAAGTACTTAGTTTCTAAAGGTTTAATCAATTTGGCTTTTTTCAAAATCTCATTTTTATTTTTAATATCAACAATTTCACCATCTTTCATTATAAAAAATATATTATGTTCATGCATATAGTAATATTTTTGTCCATAGAGCTCATTAGATTGCTTTTGAGTAAGCTCTTTATCATTAAAATATAGTGTTAATGTAGCTTTCACTTTGTTTTTTTCAACATCTTTAGCGATAGAATGAATTTTCACAGATGATATGTTTTTTACGTAAGGTGATCGTAAGATACGAATTAAATCTCCAGTTTCACTATATTTTGAACCGGCAAAGTGATAACTATTAAGTTGCCCTATAGCATAAATGTTGTCTTCTGCTATAAAGAAAGAGTGTATTACTTCTTTTTGAGAAGATAGTTCTTTATCTTGTAATGAAGTGCATCCAAATAGTACGAAAGTAATAAGTAACCCCAATAACAAACGTATATTTTTCATTATTTAATCTCCACCACATCATAAATTTTCTCCAACTGACTCACCAACAAATCCAAAGTGCGGTCGGATTTTACGGTGAATTTTAACCGCACTTTGTCGTCAATCAGTTGCATATCCATTTGAGTCACGGTGAAACCGCGGTGGCGGATGACGCGGAGAATGCGTTCCAGTACTTCGGGGCGGTGTTGGGCGGTGAGGTCGATTTGGTGTTCCATGTGATTACTCCATACTTTCCAACATATCTGCGTTGCACGCGCCCGGCGGCACTAGCGGCCACACGTTTTCATCGGAATGAATGCAAATATGCAATAAATAAGCCTCTTGGCTGTTGAATAAGCGTTCTAGTGCGGCGTCCACTTGATGGGCGGAATCAATGCGTTCCCCTTTAATGCCGAACGCCGAGGCAAGCACCACGAAATCCGGGTTGTCGTCCAGAATGGTACTACTGTGACGGGCATTGAAGAAGAGGGATTGCCATTGGCGCACCATGCCGAGGCGTTGGTTATCCAATAACACAATTTTAATTGGGGCTTTGCCGCGACCAATGGATCCGAGCTCTTGAATGTTCATCATAATAGAGCCATCGCCAGTGACTAAAATCACGTCATCTTCCGGGCGGGCTTTTTTCGCACCGATGGCAGCAGGCAAGCCGAAACCCATGGTGCCGAAACCGGCGGAAGTGATGAAGTTTTCCGGTGCATGATGTTGCACATGTAGAGCAGACCACATTTGATGTTGTCCCACATCGGTGACGACGATGGTTTCCGGTGTTTTTTGGCGTGAAATGCTGTTGAGCAACCATAACGGATTAATGAGCTGTTCGCCGCCATGTTCACCGTAGCTGAACGCAAATTGTTGTTTATATTGTGCGACGGTTTGTTGCCAAGGGGCAATATCAAGCGGCACGCTCAGGCGTTCCAACGTGGTGATTAAATGGCCACGTAATGCCACATCAGGGCGGCGTAATTTGCCTAACTCTGCGCCATCGATGTCCACATGAATCACTTTGGCGTGTGGCGCGAAGGTATCGAGTTTACCGGTCACGCGGTCATCAAAACGCGCGCCGAACACGAGCAATAAATCAGCTTCTTGCGTCGCATAATTGGCGGCTTTGGTGCCGTGCATACCGATCATACCGAGATAATAAGGATCGTCAGGCGATACCGCACCAAGCCCTTTTAAGGTGACGACACTTGGCATTTGGGTGGTGTGTAAGAAATAACGCAATGCCGGCACGGCGCCTGCCATGCCCACACCGCCACCGATATACGCCATCGGGCGTTTGGCGTGTTTTAATAACGCAAGGGCTTGCGCGAATTGTTTGTCGCAAAGTGCGGTCGTTTTGGGCGGCGGATTCACGATAGGTTTTGCGTTGGTTGGCGCAATTTGAACGTCTTTCGGTACATCGATCAAGACTGGGCCCGGTCTGCCACTTTTAGCAATTTCAAAGGCTTTGGCAATAATTTCCGGTAATTCATCGATATTTTGCACAATGAAACTGTGTTTGGTGCAGGCGAGGGATAAGCCAAGTACATCTGCTTCCTGAAAGGCATCCGTGCCGATAAGTGGAGAGGCAACTTGACCTGTAATGGCAACGATAGGAATGGAATCCATTAAGGCATCGCCTAAACCGGTCACTAAATTGGTTGCGCCGGGGCCGGAAGTGGCAATACATACGCCAACTTTGCCTGATGCACGCGCATAGCCAATAGCTGCCATGGCAGCACCTTGTTCGTTACGGCAAAGCAAATGGTCTAAGCCGGAATCGTAAATGGCATCATAGGTCGGCATGATGGCCCCGCCGGGATAACCGAAAATGGTATCCACGTGATGTGCTTTTAAGCACTCGATGATTAAATTTGCACCGTTCATATTCGTCGCTGTTTTCAATTGTTAGGAAGTGATTTTTTTTCGTGTGAAAGGTTTAATCTTTTATTACATTTCCTAAAAAAATTCAAGAAAACCTCAAATATTTTTATACAAAATTTGCTACCATTAGTCATTATGTCATTTGAGGTGAAAAATTATGCAAAAACTTCCTTACCGCGCCATCGTTTCGGATATGGATGGGACGTTACTTAACGGACATCATGTGGTTGGTGATTTTACCGCACACACCTTGGAACGTTTGTATGACAGCCAGGTTGATATTGTGCTGGCGACAGGGCGTAATTATTTCGATGTGTCCAGTATTTTGAAGAAAACTAAGGTGAAGGATGCGGTACTAATTACTTCAAATGGCGCACAAGCGCATAACTTACAAGGGGAGTTGTTGCTGAATAATTCCTTGCCGGAAGAGATTGCGTATCAAGTGATGAATTTGCCCTTTGATGATAAACGAGTCTGTGTGAACAGCTATCAGGCTGATGGCTGGTTTATCAACAAGGACATTCCTGAGCTTTACAAGTATCACAAAGATTCCGGTTTTGTGTACGATGTGGTGGATTTTAAGCAACATCACGGCAGGGATACCGAGAAAGTGTTTTTTATTGGAAAAGCGCCGGCAGATTTAGTGGAATTGGAACAGCGTATTCGTCAGAACTTCGGCGAGAAAATCAGCATGACTTATTCCACGCCGATTTGCTTGGAAGTGATGAATAAAAATGTGTCAAAAGCCACCGCACTTGCACAGGTAATTGAGCAACGGGAATACGGTTTGCAAGATTGTATTGCCTTTGGTGACGGCATGAATGACGTCGAAATGCTGTCGGAAGTGGGCAAGGGATGCATTATGGGAAATGCCGATCCGCGCTTAGTGCAGGCGTGTCCGCAATTAGAAGTTATTGGTCGTCACGCACATGAAGCCGTCGCGTCTTACCTTCGTGCGATTTTCGGGATTTATTAATGCCGCTATTATCTTCTTTACTATGGATTAGTGGCGGTGCTGTGCTGGGTGCTTGCTTCCGTTGGGGCTTGGGATTGTTGCTCAATCCGTGGTTTAGCGCTTTTTCTTTTGGCACCTTGATCGCCAATTATTTAGGTTGTTTTATTATTGGTGTGTTGTTTGCCATTTTTTGGTCTTTCCCGTCACTTTCTTCGGAATGGAAACTCTTTTTAGTCACCGGATTTCTTGGCAGCTTAACCACCTTTTCCGCATTTTCGATGGAAGTGGTGGAGAACATCTTGAATGACAAATTCGCTGTTGGCATTGGATTAATTGCCGCCCATGTTTTTGGCAGTTTGCTTTTTACTGTTTTTGGCGTGTGGCTTATGCGTTGTGTGTTGAAGTAAAAAATGCCTGAATTTGCTGTAACACCGATGAACGAATAGCATCGGTTTCAAACAGAATTTCATGTTTTGCTCCAGCAATTTTTTGCAGACTACCGTGCATGAAAAGTGCGGTGAGTTTTTCCAACGTTTTATTATTGACGATTTGTTCTTGTTCCGCTTCTAACACCAATACCGGTGTTTCGATGCGTGGCAAAATTTTTGGCAAATTCTTAATGGCGATCAGACACAAATGGGCCCAACGGAAAGTCGGTCCGCCCAAACGAATCTCAGGGTTAGCCAAATTAATTTCATTCATTCTTTGCATTCGCTTAGTATCATGGCTTAACAAATTTTCCCGCACATCTACCGGTTTATACGGCCCTTTACCAAACACATAACGTTTTCCTTGTCCAAATAACATCATGAAATTCAGCGCGATTTCATCCCGAATAGGGTGGCTTAACGGTATACCAAAAAAGGGTGCAGAAAACACCGCGCGTTTAATCTGATGATCAAAATTGGCTAAATAGTAGGTCGAAATCAACGCACCTAAAGAATGGGCGAGCAAATATTGTTGCTCGTAAGGATAAAGTACGGTCAGATTTTCGATGATTTTTGCCATGTCTTGCGCATAAAACCGAAATTCGTCCAAATGTCCTTTTTCGCTGTCCGACAATAATCGTTGTGAATAGCCTTGACCGCGATGATCAAACAGCAACACATCATATCCCTGCACATAGAAATCCTGTGCAATTTCCGTCCATTTCAGGATGTTTTCTACTCGTCCATTCACCAAAATGACCAACTTATCGGCAGCCGGCTGGTGAACACAATGTCGATAAGCCAATCGACAGCCACGTTGCCCCTCAAGGTATTGTAGGGGAAATTGTTCGGCGAATTGGTGTAATGGGCTGTTCTCTATGTTGTGCATGGCAAATGAGTTGTTGAGGAAAAAGGATTCAAAATAAAAAGAGGAAAAAATAACCGCACTTTAAAGTACATCTCAAAAAGTGCATCTAAAGTGCGGTCGGTTTTCAGCGTGTTTTTAAATTATAAAACATCAACGCAGTTTAAGTCTTCGAAAGATTGTTCTAAGCGTTTAGACATAGATTCTTCCATTTTGCGTAACCAAACGCGTGGGTCGTAGTATTTTTTGTTTGGTGCATCAGGGCCTTCCGGGTTGCCTAATTGACCTTGCAAATACGCTTCGTTCGCTTTGTAGAAGTTGAGAATACCATTCCAAGCCGCCCATTGGGTGTCGGTGTCGATATTCATTTTAATTGCGCCGTAGCCAATCGCTTCACGAATTTCTTCACGGGAAGAACCGGAACCACCGTGGAACACGAAATTGATTGGTTTTGCCGGAAGATTACGTTCTTTCGCAACGAATTCTTGGCTTGCACCTAAGATCGATGGTTTTAATTTTACGTTACCCGGTTTGTACACGCCGTGTACGTTACCGAATGCGGCTGCAACGGTAAAGTTCGGGCTGACCGGATTTAATTGGTCGTAAACATAAAGCACATCAGACGGTTGGGTGTAAAGACGAGATTCATCTACGCCGGAGTTGTCCACGCCATCTTCTTCACCACCCGTAATACCGATTTCGATTTCAAGGGTCATGCCCATTTTGTCCATACGAGCAAGGTATTCACGGCAGATTGCCATGTTTTCTTCCATCGGCTCTTCGGAAAGGTCAAGCATGTGGGAAGAGAATAGTGGACGACCGGTTTCCGCGAAGTGTTTTTCACCTGCTTCAAGTAAGCCATCGATCCATGGAAGTAATTTTTTCGCCGCATGGTCGGTGTGTAAAATGACCGGTACGCCATATTCTTTGGCTAAAGTATGAACGTGTTTTGCACCTGCAATCGCACCTAATACGTCAGGACGCGCACCGCTGGTCGGTTTGATGCCTTTGCCTGCGTAGAATGCCGCACCGCCGTTAGAGAATTGAATAATCACCGGCGCTTTCACACGGGCAGCCGTTTCTAATACGGCATTCACGGAGTCAGAGCCGACGCAGTTTACGGCAGGAAGTGCGAAGCCGTGTTCTTTTGCGTATGCGAATACTTTTTGAACATCTTCACCGGTAAGCACGCCCGGTTTGACGATATCTAATAATTTAGCCATTTTCGTTTTTTCCTTTTGTGTTGGGTGGGTTGACCCCACCATTTGAAGAATTTGTTTTACATTTCTTATTGATAGCACGCATCAGGAGACGCGCGCTATGACGATCTTACGCAGAAAAAGTGCGGTTAGTTTTTCGCACGTTTTTCGAGGATTTCTACTGCCGGTAACACTTTACCTTCAACGAATTCTAAGAAAGCGCCGCCGCCGGTTGAGATATAGGAAATTTTATCTGCGATACCGAATAGGTCGATAGCAGCAAGCGTATCACCACCGCCCGCAATGGAGAACGCATCGCTGTTAGCAATGGCGTGAGAAATGATTTCCGTTCCTTTGCGGAAGTTCGGGAACTCAAACACACCCACCGGGCCGTTCCATAAAACGGTTTTTGCATTTTTGATAATTTCTGCTAATTGTTCCGCAGATTTATCGCCGATGTCGAAAATAGATTCGTCATCTTTCACTTCGGTCACAGATTTTTCTGTTGCCGGTGCAGTTTCGGAGAATTCAGTTCCTACGCGAACATCTACTGGCACAGGAATGTCTGTGCTTGCCGCTAATTCTTTAGCAACCGGGATTAAATCGGCTTCATATAAGGATTTACCCACGTTATGGCCAGCGGCAGCAATGAAGGTGTTCGCAATGCCGCCACCCACGATAATTTGGTCGGCAATTTTGGAAAGTGAGTTTAACACTTCTAATTTAGTGGATACTTTAGAACCACCCACAATAGCCACCATTGGACGTGCAGGTTCTTTTAACGCTTTACCTAACGCATCTAATTCTGCTGCAAGTAATGGGCCTGCACAGGCAATCGGTGCAAATTCTGCAACGCCGTAAGTAGATGCTTGCGCACGGTGAGCTGTACCAAAGGCATCCATAATGAACACATCACAAAGTGCGGCGTATTTTTTACCTAATTCAGGATCATTTTTCTTTTCGCCTTTGTTGACGCGCACGTTTTCTAATACCACGATCTCGTCGGCGTTCACTTCAACACCGTCAAGGTAATCGCGTACTAAGCGTACCGGAACATCAAGATGTTCATTTAAATAATCAACAACAGGTTGGAGGGAATCTTCAGGTTTGAATTCACCTTCGGTCGGACGACCTAAGTGAGAAGTGACCATTACTTTTGCGCCTTTTTCTAAGGCTAATTTTAAGGTTGGAATGGTGGCACGGATACGCGCATCAGATGTAACTTTACCGTCTTTTACCGGCACGTTTAGGTCGGCACGGATAAATACGCGTTTACCATTCAAATCTAAATCGGTCATTTTAATTACTGACATAATTTACCTCTTTTTACTGGTTAAAATTAAAAATAAAAACTGTTGGCATTATACCTGTAACTGAGTAGCTTGTAACCTGAATTCAAGGGCTCAAATTCAGGATTACACATTTCATTGATCCATGTCGAATTATTGGATTAATAACCTGTTCGGCTGCTTGGGCAATCCATAATTTGCCAGTTTAAATCGTAACAAATAAAGAGCTCATTACGTGCGGCACCCAGGTAAACATCCTTTAATTGTGGGTTGTTTTTTCGCATCCATTTAAACAGTTCGGTACGACCTAATTCATAGTTCGGTAGCTTCAAAGTGCGGTATAAATTTTTGATCTTTTCAAAATAATCTTGCGCATTGTTAAACATACACGCGCCGTGTTTTTCCCACTCGCCTTGTAATAGGCCGGCGCTCGGTACTTCAGGCAAATAGCGCTCAATCAGATCTTGCGGTAATTGCGGTAAATCGCCCTGACAAAAGCGCGGGTGATCGGAGACTCTTCGGGCTTGTTTGTTTTGTGACCATAATCCATGCACAATCCAACCGAATTGTTGGGTTAAGCCGCATTGATATTGCAAAGAGGTCGGCAAATTATCGCCGTATTGTTGGCGTTGTCGTTCACAAAATGCCGGCGACCAAGATAACACGAGGGTGTAATAATCGGTTTGAGCCTGTTTATTTTGCCCGATAGGATCGTTTTTCATGACGTAATCGTAATTACGATCAACGACCACCTCCGCCGCTTGTTTCTGTTGGGAAAAATAATACCAACCGGCAAGTAAAAACATTAAAAATGCCACCACAAAAAAAGACAGTAGCAACATACGTTTCTCGTTCATAAAATTCCTTTCACTTTGTTAACGTATTGATTATAATCCGACCCTTTCATTTTCCCCGAGGACGCTATGGCTCTACTCATCACTGACAAATGCACGAATTGCGATATGTGCTTGCCGGAATGCCCGAATGAAGCAATTTCAATCGGCGATGAGATCTATGTCATCGATCCCGAACTCTGCACCGAATGTGTCGGTCACTACGACACGCCCACCTGTCAAAAAGTTTGCCCTATCAGCAAATGTATTATCACTGACCCGGATCATGTGGAAAGCGAAGAACAGCTGTGGGAACGCTTTGTATTAATTCACCACGGGGACAAACTGTAACGCGTTTGAAAGTGCGGTGAAAAAAGAGGGCGTTTTTATGCGCCCTAACTTTTCTCGTTTTATCTAAAATACCATTTTGCCAGTAAAATGCCGGCATTGACCGATACGTTTAACCCATTTTTCAGTGGGCTGGCAAACGCCAAACGAACCTGCTCATCGTTTTTCTCTGATAAAGCCTCTGTCGTGCCTTCACTCAGCACAAAAACCGTTTTATTTTTTAACCGCACTTTATCCAATGCTGTGGCGTTTTCATCGCTGCTTACGTGAATGATTTGATAGCCGGCTTGGCGTAATTGAGAAAGCGCATTGCGGGAGTCATTGGTCTCCAACACACGCACATATTCCGCGCCGCCTTCTGCAACACGTAACGTCACAGCTGAATTGAGGCTTTCGGCGTTTTCCACCACAATATTTTTCACCCCGAAAAAGGCGCAAGTACGTAAAATACCGCCAATGTTTTGTGCGTTGTTGACACCGTCTAATAATACCAAGCAATCTTCTTGATGCGGCACATCGAGATAGCCTTGCAACGTAAATGGATGGGCTTTTTTCACTAACATACAAATGCCGCCGTGGTGTTCTGTACCGCTGACTTTGATCATCTCGTCGTTGTCCACAATGTGATACACCTTTTTATTAGTGGCTAAATAACTGCAAATATCCCCAATTTTATGCGCCATTTGTACGGTTGCCCACAAGCGCACAATGCTTCCCGGGCGTTGTTGAAATAAGGCTAAACACGCATTTTCACCATACACTTTCATTTCTTCTGCGCGATTCTTTTTGATTTTTTCCGGTGCGCGTGGTGACAATGGGCCGGTCTTTTTCTCTCTCGGCTTATCATCGAAACGACTGCTTTTGACGGTGACTTTCACGTTGCCTTCCGCACCACCGGCTTTTTTCATCGTGCTTTCGGCAATGTGTAAGGTTTTTTCTTGGTTTTCAGCGCGTTTAAATTTCGGCTTAGTATTTCTGTCGTTATCTCGCTCTCTGCGAAATTCTTGGCGAGAATCGCTTTTTGAGGAGGCAAAGTGCGGTCGATTTTTATCGCGTTTTTGACGGTCGTCACCGACACTGCGTTCGGAAAAAGTACGGTTGTTTGATTTGAAAGTCGGTTTGTTTGAATTTTGGTTCATAGTTGTGTTGCCGATAGGGTGGATGAATGGAATAAATTTGCGCTGTAGGCAATAAATTTGTGAGCATTATAACGAAAACCTGCCTTTTTTCTACCAAGGGGGGCGATAAATATTGTAAACTATCGCCCCAATTAGGTTCCGACTCATTGAGTACAACAGAGAACAAATTTTATGTTTAGAGATAAGACAAAACGGGCTCAGAAGCGTCTTGAAAGCCTGCCATGTTTAGCTTTACAGGCGGAACAAGTTGAATTTATTTACAGCCCAATGACATTCAAAAATGAAATTATTCAACTGATCAGACAGGCGAAAACGCGTATTTTTGTGACCGCACTTTACTGGCAAAATGACGAAGCCGGACAAGAAATTCTCGATGAAATTTACCGTGCGAAACAAGATAAGCCTGAACTTGAAGTGAAAATTTTAATTGACTGGCATCGTGCACAGCGCAATTTATTAGGGGCGGAAAAGAGTGCGACCAATGCCGATTGGTATTGCGAACAACGTCAAAAATATCAACTTGCCGATGACCCGAATCTATTTTTCGGTGTGCCGATCAATACGCGCGAAGTGTTCGGCGTGTTGCATATCAAAGGCTTTGTTTTTGACGATACCGTGCTTTACAGTGGCGCCAGTATTAATAACGTGTATTTACAACAAAATGAAAAATACCGTTACGACCGTTATCAAAAAATCACCCATCCGCAATTAGCCGACAGCATGGTGGATTTTATTCGCGACTTTTTGTTGAATAGCGATGTGGTATTGCCGTTGGATAGCGTTAATCGCCCGAAAACCAAAGAACTTCGACAAAATATCCGCCATTTTAGAAAAAATCTTGCACTTAATGGGCAATATAAGCTGTCAAGTGCGGTTGATTTTGGCAATGAATTGACGGTAACGCCGTTGTTTGGTTTAGGTGGCGCGGGCAATGTATTGAATTGCACGATCGAAGATTTATTCCAGCTGGTCGATGAAAAGCTCACTATTTGTACGCCGTATTTTAATTTCCCGCGGACATTGCAACAAAAAATCCGCCATTTGCTACGTAAAGGCAAAAAAATTGAAATTATCGTGGGCGATAAAGTGGCGAATGATTTCTACATTCCACCGGAACAACCGTTCAAAATGGTGGGGGCATTGCCTTATTTGTATGAAAACAATTTACGCCGCTTCAGCAAAAAGTTTGAACATGAAATGGCACAAGGTCAGCTAACCATTCGGACCTGGAAAGATGGTGCGAACACCTATCATCTAAAAGGCGTTTGGATTGACGATAATTATATTTTGTTGACCGGTAATAATCTGAATCCGCGCGCGTGGCGATTAGATGCGGAAAATGGCTTGTTTATCCATGACCCGAAACAACAACTTTTGCCTCAAGTGGTTCAGGAATTAGATTGTATTCGCCAACATACGACGGTGCTTCAACATTACACAGAGTTGGAAGAAATGAAGCAATATCCGGCACCGGTGCAAAAATTATTGAAAAAATTTGCCCGTATTAAAGCGGATAAGTTAGTGAAGATGATTTTGTAATCACATTGTAAGTGCATTTACACCCAATATAAAAAAGGATTGTCAGTGAATGACAATCCTTTTTTCGTGATAAACGTCGTGAAAAGAGACCGCACTTTGGGGTGTTTAAGTGCGGTAGAAAAATAAAACGTTTTTAACCTTTCGCCAAAATTCCTTTCAGGAATCGTGCGGTATGCGAACCTTCTACGTTAGCGACCTGCTCCGGCGTACCGATGGCGATAATTTGTCCGCCGCCGCTACCACCTTCCGGGCCGAGATCCACAATCCAGTCGGCGGTTTTAATCACGTCTAAATTGTGCTCAATGACCACGATGGTATTGCCTTGATCGCGCAAGCGGTGCAACACGGAAAGCAGTTGTTTGATGTCGGCAAAGTGTAGCCCTGTAGTAGGTTCGTCCAAAATATACAGGGTTTTGCCCGTATCCCGTTTGGAGAGTTCCGTCGCCAATTTTACCCGTTGCGCTTCACCACCGGAAAGGGTGGTGGAGGATTGACCCAAGCGGATGTAAGACAAGCCTACGTCCATGAGGGTTTGCAGTTTGCGCGCAATCATCGGAACAGCATCGAAAAATTCGCGCGCTTCTTCCACGGTCATATCCAACACTTGATGAATGGTTTTGCCTTTGTAGCGAATTTCTAAGGTTTCGCGGTTGTAGCGTTTACCCTTACATTGGTCGCACGGCACATACACATCCGGCAGGAAGTGCATTTCCACTTTGATCACGCCGTCCCCCTGACAGGCTTCGCAACGCCCGCCGCGTACGTTAAAACTGAAACGTCCCGGATTGTAGCCGCGTGCTCGGGCTTCCGGCACACCTGCGAACAGCTCACGAATTGGGGTAAATACGCCCGTGTAGGTTGCCGGGTTAGAGCGCGGAGTACGACCAATTGGGCTTTGGTCAATATCGATAACTTTGTCGAAAAATTCTAAACCTTCGATAGATTTATATGGCGCTGCTTCCGCATTTTCGGCACGGTTTAATGCGTTTTGAGCAATCGGGAACAAGGTATCGTTAATCAACGTGGATTTTCCTGAACCGGACACGCCGGTGATACAGGTGAATAAGCCGACCGGAATCTCTAAGTTGACGTTTTTCAGGTTATTGCCTGATGCACCGAACAACTTGAGTGTTTTTTTCTTATCAAGTGCGGTGCGTTTTTTCGGTATTTCGATTTTTTCCGCGCCGGATAAGAATTTACCCGTAAGCGAGTTTGGATTTTGCATGATTTGTTGTGCTGTACCTTCGGCAATGACGTTGCCACCATGTACCCCCGCGCCTGGACCGATGTCGATAATGTGGTCGGCGCTTAAAATGGCATCTTCATCGTGTTCTACCACAATCACGGTGTTGCCGAGATTTCGTAAGTGAATCAAGGTGTTGAGCAAGCGTTCGTTATCTCGTTGATGTAACCCGATAGACGGTTCATCCAACACATACATCACACCGACCAAGCCCGCACCGATTTGGCTGGCAAGACGAATGCGTTGTGCTTCACCGCCTGAAAGGGTTTCGGCGGAACGGGAAAGGGAAAGATAATTCAAACCCACATTCACCAAAAATTGTAACCGCTCTTTGATTTCTTTCAGGATCTTCTCGGCAATTTGTGCTTTTTGTCCACTCAGTTGTAGCTCTCCAAAAAAGCTCAAGGCTTCTCCGATGCTTTTCTCTGATACATCAGGCAGATTGGTTTGCTCAATATAAACGTTGCGTGCCTCTGGGCGCAGGCGCGAACCACCACAATCGGCACAAGGGCGATTGCTGATATGTTTGGCAAGTTCTTCCCGTACTGACATGGATTCCGTTTCTTTATAACGGCGCGCCATGTTGTTCAAAATGCCTTCGAATACGTGGTGACGCAGCACCACATCGCCGCGATCGTTCATGTATTGGAATTCAATTTCTTCCTTGCCGGAACCGTGCAAAATAATCTGTTGGATTTTTTTCGGCAGTTCCTCAAAAGGCGTTTCAATATCGAAATGGTAGTGTTTCGCCAAGGACGTGAGCATTTGGTAATAATAGAAATTTCGACGATCCCAACCTTTAATGGCGCCATTGGCAAGGGAAATACTCGGATTTTGCACCACGCGTTTTTCATCGAAATATTGTTGTACGCCCAAACCGTCACAAGTCGGGCACGCACCGGCGGGGTTATTAAAGGAGAAGAGACGAGGTTCCAGTTCCGGTACGGAATAGCCACAGTGCGGACAGGCAAAGTTGGCAGAGAACACCAGTTCTTCCGCTTTCGGATCGTCCATATACGCGACGACCGCCGTGCCGCCGGAAAGCTCGAGCGTGGTTTCAAAGGATTCCGCTAATCTTGTGGCTAAATCTGACCGCACTTTAAAGCGATCCACCACCACTTCGATAGTGTGTTTTTTCTGTAATTCCAGTTTTGGCGGATCGGATAAATCACAAATCTCACCATCGATACGGGCGCGAATGTAGCCTTGCGCGGCAATTTGTTGTAATAATTTAACGTGTTCACCTTTGCGCTCTTTTACCACCGGCGCCAACAACATCATTTTGCTTTCTTCAGGCAGGGAAAGCACTTTATCCACCATTTGGCTGATGGTTTGTGCCGTGAGTGGCACATTGTGATGAGGACAGCGCGGCTCGCCCACGCGGGCAAACAACAAACGCAGGTAATCGTGAATTTCGGTAATGGTACCCACCGTTGAACGCGGGTTGTGTGAGGTAGATTTTTGCTCAATAGAAATAGCTGGTGAAAGCCCTTCAATATGGTCTACATCGGGTTTTTCCATTAATGACAAAAATTGACGTGCATAGGCGGACAAGGATTCCACATAACGGCGTTGCCCTTCGGCATACAGCGTATCAAAGGCTAAAGAAGACTTACCTGAGCCGGATAAGCCGGTAATGACGATTAATTTATCACGGGGAATGGTTAAGTTAATATTTTTCAGATTGTGGGTTCTTGCACCACGAATATCGATGGTATCCATAATAGATTTTATAAATGAAAGAAGTGTAAATTTGCGGCGATTATCGCACATTCCTAAATAACTGTGCAAATATCCAGTTAATTTTGTTGAAGGCGTGGATTTATTCCAAATTTTCAGGCAGAATAGAGCAAATTTTTTTACAGTAAAATTGAATAAAGAAGAGGATATTATGGCTGGAGTAAATAAAGTCATTATTGTTGGTAATTTAGGTAACGATCCTGAAATTCGCACCATGCCGAATGGCGAAGCGGTTGCCAACATTACCGTTGCCACCAGTGAAAGCTGGAATGATAAAAACACTGGTGAACGTCGTGAAGTGACCGAATGGCACCGCATTGTGTTCTATCGTCGTCAGGCGGAAGTGGCAGGCGAATACCTGCGCAAAGGCTCTAAAGTTTATGTCGAAGGGCGTTTAAAAACCCGTAAATGGCAAGATCAAAACGGCCAAGATCGCTACACCACAGAAATTCAAGGCGACGTTTTACAAATGTTAGACAGCCGCTCTGATCGTCAATCCGGTGGTTATGCACCAGCCGCTCAACCAACTTATCCAAGCCAAGCGCAGAGTGCCCCACGTGCAACCCCGGCAAGCAAACCGGCAGCCGAAGCACCGATGGATAACTTTGATGATGATATTCCGTTCTAACGAATAACACAAAAATGATAAAGGGTCTGATGTTATGTCAGACCCTTTGTTTTTTTGGGGCATAACGTTGGTGTATTTTTAGCGTGAAAGTGTGGTCATTTTTCTGTGCGTTTTTTCAACTTAAATATCGCAAGTTTTGACCGCACTTTTTATCGTAATAAGAAAATAGCGCATTTTAGGACGCAATTACGCAATCACCGGATACTGCGACATTTCCAACATAAGAGGGTTTTGTAAGGTGTTTGCTCATTGATTAATCCTTAGAAAAATTGGCACAAGCGTGGACGCTTGCGCCATCGGTGGCAAAGAATAGTATCCCAAGTAGAAATTTCGTTGACAATATTATAAGTTAACTTATAATAAGCCAACCTATAATCAAAGGAGAAATTACAATGGAATTTAGTTTTAGTTTGAAAATCAAAGCTGCAAAAGAAGATGCATGGGAGTACTATGCAAATATTGAAAAATGGTATGATTGGGAAGAAGATTTAAAAAACATTACATTGAACGGTAAATTTGAGACTGGCTCATACGGAACTATGGAGCTTGAAGGAATGCCTCCTATGGAATATCAGCTTACTCTTGTAAAACCTTTTGAGGAATTTTGGGATAAAACAGAAACTCCATTCGGAGATATTCTTTTCGGGCATCAAATAATTGATAATAATGACGGAAGCGTGAATATAAAACACACTGTGATTTTAGATAGTGAGGATGAGCAACATTTGGAATTTTTAAAACAAGTTTTTTCAGATGTTCCTCAGTCTATATTTATTCTAAAAAATCGTTTGGAAAAATAAGGTGATTGCTGTTTGTTTACATCAAAATATAAAGACAATTCAGAAAAATCAACAGGATTGTTGTTCATGAGGGTGTACAATAAATGGCATCTTATGATAAAAAAAGAGTTAAAGAAAATAAATTTGACACACCCTCAATTTGTTGTTTTAGCTTCTCTTGCGTATCTATCGCAAAATAACAATGAAGTTACACAAGTTATGATTTCAAAACTCTCAGAGATAGATGTCATGACGGTATCTCAAATATTGAGTTTATTGGAAAAACATGATTTTGTGAAAAGAAAAGAACATTCAAGAGATACAAGAGCAAAAGTTGTTATTTTAAACAAAAAAGGAGAAGAAATATTACAAACAGCTGTTCCGTTAATTGAGCAAATTGATGAGTTTTTTTTCGGAAAGTTGGATAACGATGAAGAACTATTTAAACACTTTCTTGTTAGATTAAACAAAGAATAATATTATCCATATTACATTTGAAACTCAAAAATAGAGCATAGCTATAAAACAGAAATTTATTCAAGAGAATTATTTACACCAAAACATAGAAGTCCTCTGTTTTTATTCTCAAAAAGTAAAACAGAGAACATAAATGGTTGGCTCTTGAAAGCAATGTGTAAAAATTTTACGTTAATATTGTAAAATATAATGACATAATTACTCTGTTATCGGTGTTATTTTTACGTATTTTTAAGGTAAGTATCAATATTTGATTGCAACAAATTGAAATAATTAGGGTTTTATTTTTGCATTCTCTCGTTATATAGAAACAACCGTTCTAACGAATAAAGCACAAAAATGATAAAGGGTCTGATGTTATGTCAGACCCTTTGTTTTTTGTGGCATAAAGCCAGTGTATTTTTAGCGTAAAAGTACGGTCATTTTTCAGCGTGTTTTTCTACTTTAAATATTGCGATCAGCTCCCGTACTTTGATTCGCTTATGTGACGCTTGGCTGATGGAGCGTTGTACTTTTAAACGGCGGATTTTCGCGCCTTGGTAGATTTCTCGGGTGAATGGCGTATCGTGATTTGAAATCACCACTTGGATGTTGCGTTGTTTTACGGTGTCTTTGGCAAGGTTGGCAAGATCACGCTGGTGGGCGATGGAAAATTCATTGCCGGAATAATTGGTGAAATTGCTGTCTTGTGAAAGAGGGGCGTAGGGGGGATCGCAGTAGATGACTGAATTTTCATCCGCCATTTGGAAGGTTTGTTGAAAATCGGTGCAAATAAAGATCGCACTTTGTGCTTTCGTTGAGAAAAAACGGAGTTCTTCTTCCGGGAAATAATGGGTTTTGTAAGCACCGAAAGGCACATTAAATTCGTTTTTGGAATTGTAGCGACACAAGCCGTTAAAACCAAAACGGTTTAAATACAGGAATAATACGGCACGTTGGAAGACATCGGTGCTTTGGTTAAATTCTTGACGCTTGCTGTAGTAGTAACTTTCCGTATTGGCATCGGGGTGAAAGAAAATCGGTTTGCACGCTTGGATGTAGCCTTCTACATCCTGTTTGACGATGTTGAATAGGTGGATTAAATCAGGGTTGATGTCTGCCAGAATGTAGCGCTCAAAATGGCTGTTGAGAAATACCGCACCGGCGCCGACAAACGGTTCGACCAAACATTGTTTACGTTTGGGTAATAAGCGGTTGATTTCGTCTGTCAGACGATATTTACCGCCCGCCCATTTGAGAAAAGGGCGGCTTTTGGTTTTTGTTGCGGATTTAGCAGGTTTAGGCATGGGGTTAGTCAACTTGCGTACAACGATTGATGGCGTCAATCACCTGTTCTTGAGGGACATCCGTCGCCACATAAGCCTGTCCAAGGGCTTTGAGGAGCACCAAACGCAATTTGCCATTGAGCACTTTTTTATCACGCATCATTAGCGGCAAGTAATCTTGTGCGGTCATGCCATCCGGTGAAACGGTTGGCAAATTGGCGCGCGCTAAAAGTTTTTCTAAACGTGCGACATCATGCGGGGTTAAATCGCCTAATTTTTCTGATAACGCAGCAGCCATCATACAGCCGGCGGATACCGCTTCGCCGTGTAACCAGTTGCCGTAACCTAAATGGGTCTCGATGGCGTGGCCGAATGTGTGGCCCAGATTTAATAGCGCACGATCGCCTTTTTCCGTTTCATCACGCGCCACAATATCTGCTTTTAATTGGCAACAACGGGCGATACATTGTTGTAATGCGTTTTGCTCAAGGGCGACTAAATTATCGATGTGTTGTTCTAGCCATTGGAAAAAGGGGAAATCTAAAATCGCACCGTATTTTATGACTTCGGCTAGGCCGGCGTTGACTTCACGTTTTGGTAAGGTGTTTAGGGTGAGCGTATCGACAATGACGGCACTCGGTTGATAAAACGCGCCGATCATGTTTTTGCCTAATTCGTGATTTACCGCAGTTTTACCGCCCACGGAAGAATCTACTTGGGCTAATAACGTCGTCGGGATTTGAATAAAACGTATGCCACGTTGATAGCTTGCTGCGGCATAGCCTGCCACGTCACCGATGACACCGCCGCCTAATGCCACGATCGTGGTATCGCGTCCGTGGTTGGCTTTTAAAAGTGCGGTGAAAATCAGGTTCAAAGAATCCAGGGTTTTGTATTGTTCGCCGTCCGGCAATAACACGTGCTCAACAAGACAACCGATTTTTTCTAAGGTGTCCGTCACGGTGGAAAGATAATGTTGTGCAACAGTTGGATTGGTCACGATCATGACTTTATTGCCGGATTCCAACGGATAGCAATCGGTATTCGTGAGTAATCCGGCACCGATATGAATCGGGTAGCTTCTTTCTTTCAATTCAACATTTACACACAACATTTACTTTACCTTTGAGGTGTTTAACCGTTCGTATTAACCGTTGTAGTTGTCAATCAGGTCGATAATTTGTGTCGCCATGACTTTGGCACTTTGTTCGTCAGTCGGCAGGGTGATGTCCGCCACTTCTTCATAAAGTGGATTGCGAACTTTAGCTAAGTCTTCCAACACTTGGCGTGGATCGGTCACATCTTGCAATAATGGACGTTTTTTGTCTCGCTGTGTGCGTTGATATTGTTTATCCACGGTGGTTTCGAGATAAATCACGATGCCACGAGCGGAAAGGTGATTACGGTTGTCTTTTGATAACACAGCGCCGCCACCGGTCGATAATACGATGCCTTGACGTTGCGTTAATTCATTAATGAGACGTTCTTCTCTTTTACGGAACCCTTCTTCGCCCTCAACATCAAAAATCCAACCGATATCGGCACCGGCGCGTTCTTCAATTTCCGCATCGGTATCGACGAAATCCATGTTGAGTAATTGTGCGAGTTGGCGACCGATGGTGCTTTTACCTGCACCCATAGGGCCCACTAAGAAAATATTACGTTTTTCTGCCATTGCTATAATCTTAAATTTATGTCGTCGTAAAGAATGTGATCTTTTAGAAAATAAGAAACGACCGCAAGTCATGATTCATGTGGTCGTGTGAAAGTTTTGAATAAAATTGAAAAGATCACCCCAAAATTGCACGAGATTATCTCAATAAATCGCCATTCTTTTCAACATAAACAGGCGATTTATTTCGTTTATCCTGCGTTAAAGACAAAATAAACTACCGCGTTATCGTCTTTTTAGGTGTGTTTTGTGCCGTCTTAGATTTCCCAGGATTCTTGTTCTTTTTCGCTGTTGACTGGTTGCTCTTCAAGTTTTCCAATGTCTCACCCTGGCGCAAAATATGTGGCGTGACGAAGATCACCAATTCCCGCTTTTGGTGGCGATCACTTTCTTTGCTGAATAAATGCTTAATGCCGGGAATGTCTCCCAGTAATGGCACTTTGTCTAAGCTTTTAGTAATGGTGTCATGAAAGACGCCACCAAGCACGATGGTTTCGCCGTCCTTGGCGAAAACTTGCGTATTTATTTCTTGTTTATCAATCGAAACAACCTCGCCTAAACCGTATGCCACGCGGCTGCCCGGTGCGTTTTGGCTTACAATTAAATCCAACAGAATTTGCTTATCTAAGGAAATATGTGGTGTGACTTCCAACCCTAATACGGCTTCGCGAAACTCTACGCTTTGCGTACCACTTTTTTCATTCACCATGATATAAGGCAATTCCGTCCCTTGCTTAATGCTGGCACTTTTCTTGTTGGTGGTAAGCAAACGTGGGCTAGCGATAATTTCCACATTGTTTTCCCGTTCAAGTGCGGTCAATTCTAAGTCTAAAAGTCGTCCGTTGATTTTAGCCACTTGTAACGCGAGAGACCCGGCCGGTGTCGTGGCGGTGGGCAAGTTGACGTTTAATTGATTCGCAATATTGTCAAAGCCGTTAGCGGCGAGACTGCCAGCGATTTTGTGGGCATTTTCTGTCGGGTTAAAAATCCCCCAACGCACGCCCAAATCTTTCAAACTTTCGGCGTTGATGGTGACAATACGTGCTTCGATGGCGATTTGTTCAATGGGCTTATCCAATTCTTTAATCAATTTCTTCAAGTTGGCGATAGATTTCGGTTCGTCTTGAATCAGTAAGAGATTGCTGCGGTCATCAAAGGTAATGCTACCGTTCGGTGATAACATCGACCCATTACCGCCGGTAAGCGATTTCATTACTTCAGAAGCTTTGGCAAAGTGCAGTTTAATAGTGGCCGTCGCGAGCGAGGTTTCTTCCTCCGAGGGTAGGGCTGCAATGGCTTGAGGTTCCGTCATATTGCTGGCAAATTTGGCGGCGGTATCGCGTTTACTTAAATAATAAATACCCTCTTCCTGCCATAAATCTAATTGTTTGATTTTGGCAACGGAACGAAAGAGCTGATCTAAATCTACGTTATCTAACTTTAATGTCAGTGTGCCTTGTAATTCGTCGTCAATCAGCAAGTTAACATTTTGCGCCAGCGCAAGTTGTTGTAAGGTCGGCACTAAAGGTGCTTGTTTGAGTTGAATGGAAAAGGTTTGATGTTGTTCGGCATGTACGGTGAACGTTAAAAAACATCCGAAAAACAGACCGCACTTTAAGATCTTGAGAAAAAGCGATTGCATGATATTTCCTTAGAATGATTTAAAACTGAACATTAAACGGGAGCGTCTGTTCACAATGTTGATTGTTTTCTCTGCGTAGAAACGTAATTTGCTGTTTGGTGATATGGTCTATTTTGATTGCTTCTGTGGCGATGACATCATCGACGTTCGCCAAATGAACATGCTGGTCGGCTTGTAAAATAAGTTGCCAATCTTTTTGTTGTTGAATGATGCCGACAATCTGAATTTGAGCAAAAGGCGTGTTTGGGAAAAGCCCTGTTTGGCATGAATGTTCAAGCGCGTGACCTTGCTTTTGGACATGTTCTGGTTTGGTGCGATGGCGTTGTGTTTTATCAAATGGATCATTCGCGGCTGCGGGTAAGCTGAGCAAAATGCCTAACATTAAGCATAAAAATGTTTTTTGCATTCGTTTTTCCTTAGTTTCCTTTGCTATTTAATTGAAATAAAAGTGCTGTTTGAATGGATGAGGTTTCATTGGCTTCATCGCTTTGCAGAACTTGCCATTCCACGAGTTCCAATTCTGTGTTCGCGTTTAAAAGTGCGGTTAAAAATGAATGTAAATCTTTGAAATGGCCTTGAAGTTGTAGCCTGAGTAAGGGTTTTTGATGAAAATCCCACTGGCTTTGTTCGATTTGCAAATGTTGAGCAAATTGTTGGATTTGTTGATTTATCGGCGGCAGTTTGGCGGCCAACGCCGGTGTCAGTAATTGCGTTGCGGCTTTCTCTTTTAGCGCGGCCAAAAGTTTTTGTTGATGTGCCAAACTTTCCCGTTGCGTTTGTAATTGTTGCTCCATATGTGTCATGTAAGCACGTTGTTGCCAAAAATGTTGCAAGGGGAAAGAGAGGATAAATCCGCCGAGGAAAAGTAACGTGGAGTGTTGTTTCCAGGGATGTAAACGGTGCCAATGGGCCAATGTCTCGGTAAGTTTTTGTCTGAAATTCATGGTGTTGTTTTTATCTTTACATCAAATTGGAAACGCAGTTCTTGCGCTTGTGGTTTAAATTCCACCAGATTAACTTCGCGAAATAACGGTTGTGCGGAGAGATATCCATTGAGGCGAGAAAACTCTTCTTGGTTTTCAGCATATCCCTTGAGCATAAGATGTTCGGTATTGAGGTGTAATTCCGTTAATTCACCTTGTGTAAGTGGAAACTCAGCTAATTGATTTAACAAAGAAAAAAGTGTTTCTTTTGGAATTTCTTGAAGGGTTTCCAATTGTGCATGACTGTGGCGAAATTGTTGAATCTGTTGCTGTGTCGCCTGTAATTCTTGTTGGTGAGTAGTGTATTGCAACTGTGCTTTGCCCGCATTGTCGGTATAGCCTTCCGCAAAATGGGTGAGCAATAATATGCTGATTGTACATAACGTTGCCCCGATAAATAGGGTAACCAACAAACGCCGATTTTTCTGTCGAAGCTGTTTAATGCGCCAAGGCAACAAATTCATGTCTTTTTTCATGTCATTTTCTCTAAAGATGGCGCTTTAACACCAAAAAGTGCGGTGGATTTTTGTAACGTTTCTTGTTGCCATAGGGCATTACCTAGCGCGATAAAAGGCAGGGAGGTGTTTATTTCCTCCCAGTCTGATGCAATGTGTTGTGTAGATTCAGTGCTGTAATAGAACACTTTTTCCGGTTTTTCATCATAACGCTGGCAATATTGCTCAAAAAGTGCGGTCAAATTTCCGTCCGTTTGAAACAGTGTTTGGGTCTGTTGTCGTTTGTGGTGAATCGCTAATGCGCCGCTTTCGTCTTGGTACAACACTAAGGTATCGATCGGTAATGGTTGCTCTAAAATATATTCGCCGGCGCGTAAAACAGCTTTGGCAACGCTATCTAACACATCAATTTGCAAGGGAATAAATTGATTTAAATAGTTTTTCGCAATTTGTTGTCTAATGGCGAAAATATCTAAACGAAATCCTTGTTTTAGCGGCATGGCGGTATAGTCATACCAAACTTCCTCAAGCGGAATTGGCAATTCATGGGTAAGGGTAAAATGACACTGTTGCTCACATTCTTGGGTGTTTAGATTGTGCGGCAGAATAAGGCTTTTTTGCCAAATATGCTGCGGCATAATGGCGGTAATGAATTTATAGTTTGCTCTTCTCGGTGATTGATTTAATTTCTGATTCAAAGTTGAAGAGAGTGTAAGTAAATCCAGTTCGCTACATTGTAAGAACTGGGCTTGGTTTTGTGAATCGAACCAAAGAACATCAATATGTTGTGGGCGGTAGCAAAGGCCAACTTGAATGGCTGACTGATGTCTGATGAACATGAAGTATCCTTGTTTGCAATATTTACTGTCGTTTTTGTTGCGTAGTCTTTATACTTAGCCACTATATTTTTCATTCCTTTTATTGCATTTAACTAAGTGAGAATTTTTCGATGCGGATCGCAAAATTAATATTAAGTTCCTTATTAACGCTGTTCATTTTGGGCTGTATCGCCGTGGGCGTTGTCTATGTGCAGCTAAAATCCGATTTGCCGGATGTGGAAACGCTGAAAACCGTTGAGCTGCAACAGCCAATGCAAATTTATACTTCTGACGGTAAGTTGATTGGTGAAGTGGGTGAACAGCGTCGTATTCCGGTGAAATTAAATGAGGTGCCGCAAACGTTAATTGATGCGGTATTGGCAACGGAAGATAGCCGTTTTTATGATCACCATGGGCTAGATCCTATCGGGATTGGCCGTGCGGTGATGGTGGCGATCAGTAAAGGTGGGGCTTCCCAAGGGGCGAGTACCATCACGCAACAGTTGGCGCGTAACTTCTTCTTAACGCCGGAAAAAAGTTTGATTCGTAAAGCTAAAGAGGCGATTTTAGCTATTGAGATCGAAAATGCCCTAGATAAAAACGAAATTCTTGAACTTTATTTAAATAAAATTTATTTGGGCTACCGCTCTTATGGTGTGGCGGCTGCGGCAAAAACCTATTTTGGTAAAGAATTAAATCAACTGACTTTGTCCGAAATGGCGGTGATCGCAGGTTTGCCGAAAGCACCTTCTACAATGAATCCACTTTTCTCCCCGAAACGTGCATTAGAGCGTCGTAATGTAGTGTTAGGGCGTATGTTGGATCAAAAATACATTTCTCAAGAAGAGTATGATGCCGCTTTGAAAGAACCAATTGTCGCCAGCTATCACGGTGCGCAATTGGATTTTCGTGCTGATTACGTCACAGAAATGGTGCGTCAGGAAATGGTAAAACGCTTCGGTGAAGAAGATGCCTATACCAAAGGTTATAAAGTGTACACCACGGTGCTTTCCAAAGATCAGGAAACGGCACAAAAAGCGGTACGTGATAATTTAATCGCTTACGATATGCGTCATGGTTATCGTGGTGGTGAACCCTTATGGAAAAAAGGCGAAGCGTCTTGGGATAATGACACTATTATTGGTTTTCTGAAAAAGTTACCCAATTCTGAGCCGTTTATTCCGGCTGCCGTCATGAATGTATCTAAATCCGGTGCAGAGCTTTTATTGGCATCCGGTGAGAAAATAACGTTGCCTAGTAGTGCAATGCGCTGGACGGGGCAGTCTGCGCCAGTGAAAACTGGTGAGCAAATTTGGCTGCGTAAAAACGATAAAGGTGAATGGGTCTTGGGGCAAATTCCACGTGCCAATTCGGCGTTGGTTTCTTTAAATAGTGACAATGGCGCCATTGAAGCGATTGTGGGCGGTTTTAGTTTTGAACAAAGTAAATTTAACCGTGCGACACAATCATTAGTGCAAGTGGGTTCTTCCATTAAACCGTTCATTTATGCGGCTGCACTGGAAAAAGGATTGACCTTGTCCAGTGTGTTGCAAGATACGCCGCTTGTGTTGAAAAAACCGGGTCAAAAGGAATGGCGCCCGAAAAACTCACCGGATCGTTATGATGGTCCGTTGCGTTTACGTGTGGGACTAGGCCAATCTAAAAACATGATTGCCATTCGCTCCATGCAAATGGCCGGTGTCGAGTTTGTTGCGGATTTCTTGCAACGTTTTGGCTTTAAACGAGATCAGTATTTTGCTAGTGAAGCACTTGCATTAGGTGCGGCTTCCTTTACGCCGCTTGAAATGGCACGTGGTTATGCGGTGTTTGATAACGGTGGTTATTTAGTTGATCCTTATATTATTAATAAGATTTTAGATAATACCGGCAAAGAAATTTTTGTGGCTAACCCTAAAGTCGCCTGCCCAACTTGTGACAGTATTCCTGTCATTTACGGCGAAACGGAAAAATTAGATGGTTTCAAGAATACCGATTTGACCATGGCTGACGGCTTGAAACGCAGCGATGATTCCACGAACGGCGAAGAAGTGGATCAAGGTGAAACTGTGCCGGATATTCCGGAGTTACAGCCACGCGTTGATTCTGTGAAAGAAGAAAATTTAAATTTCATGGCACAAGCGAAAACGAACAGCTCGCAAGTTGAGTATGCGCCACGTGTCATTAGTGGTGAATTGGCGTTCTTGATTCGTAGCGCATTAAATACGGCGATTTATGGTGAACAAGGGCTAGATTGGAAAGGCACCAGTTGGCGCATGGCAAATGAGATCAAGCGTAAGGATATTGGTGGCAAAACCGGGACGACCAATAACTCCAAAGTGGCGTGGTATGCCGGGTTTGGCGCGAACTTAACGACGGCTGTGTATATTGGTTTTGATGACAATAAATTCGATTTAGGTCGTGGCGAGGCCGGTGCGAAAAGTGCTATGCCGGCATGGATTAGCTACATGAAAGCCATTTTGAAAGAGGTGCCTGAACGTACCTTGCCGACCCCGGCGAATATTGTCGAGAAAAACATTGATCCGCGTTCCGGTTTATTATCTGGTGGTGGACGTGTCGAATACTTCATTAAAGGTACCGAACCGACCCGAGCTTATGTGGAAGAACGTGGTTATTATGTGCCTAGCGATCTGCAGGAAGGCGGTGGCTCATCGGGTGGTCAACGGGAAGAATTATTCTAGACCGCGACTTTGTTTTTGAAGCCCGGCAGCTGTCGGGCTTCCTTTTTGGGTAAAAGTGCGGTCATTTTATTTAACGTTTTATAAGTAGGAATTATGCTCAGTTATCGTCATAGTTTTCATGCAGGTAATCATGCAGATGTGTTGAAACATATCGTGTTAATGCTGATTATTGAAAGCCTGCAACAGAAAGATAAAGGTTTTTATTATTTAGATACCCATTCAGGCGCGGGACGTTATCGTTTATTTAGCGCAGAAGCGGAGAAAACGGCTGAATATGTGGATGGCATTGGTCGTTTGTGGGGACGAGAGGATTTACCGCCGGAAGTGGCGCGGTATGTGGCACTGATTAAAAAACTCAATTATGGTGGCAAAGAATTGCGCTATTACGCCGGTTCCCCTTTGCTAGCTGCGAATTTATTGCGCCCACAGGATCGTGCGTTGATGATGGAATTGCACCCAAGCGAGTTTCCTTTGTTACGCAATAATTTCAAAGAATTTGAAAATGTGACGGTGCAAATCGGCGATGGCTTTCAGCAAGTCAAAGCCACATTGCCGCCCAAAGAGCGTCGCGGCTTGGTGCTAATTGACCCGCCTTATGAACTGAAAGAAGACTATGATTTGGTGGTGAAAGCCATTGAAGAAGGTTATAAACGTTTTGTGACCGGTGTGTATGCCATTTGGTATCCGGTGGTGTTACGTCAGCAAACCAAACGTATTGTAAAAGGCTTAGAAGCCACAGGCATTCGTAAAATTTTGCAAATTGAATTGGCGGTGCGCCCGGATTCTGATCAACGTGGCATGACAGCGAGCGGCATGATTGTGGTGAATCCGCCATGGACGTTGGAACAACAGATGAAATCTATTTTGCCGTATTTAACCACCGCACTTGTGCCGCAAGGTACTGGCAGTTGGTCGGTGAATTGGATTACTCCGGAATAATTCCGTTGACAGAGATAATACCGATTAGACCGATTTATTTATTCAGTTTGCATGAAAAACGCGGTTTATTAGAGAATATGGCGTAATTTTATTTATTAAGGACAGACTATGACAAAACATTATGACTATATTGCCATCGGTGGTGGCAGCGGCGGTATCGGTTCTATTAACCGTGCAGCAAGTTATGGCAAAAAATGTGCCATTATTGAAGCAAAACATTTAGGTGGAACCTGTGTTAACGTGGGCTGCGTGCCGAAAAAAGTGATGTTCTACGGCGCACAAATTGCAGAAGCGATCAATCATTATGCACCGGATTACGGTTTTGATGTGGACGTCAAAAAATTTGATTTCGCTAAGTTGGTGGAAAGCCGTCAAGCCTATATTTCCCGCATTCATACCTCATACGATAATGTGTTAGCAAAAAATAACGTGGATGTGATTCGTGGTTTTGCCAAATTTGTCAATAAAAATACCCTTGAAGTGACTTTCGCTGATGGTACCACCGAACAGGTAACGGCAGATCATATCTTAATTGCTACAGGCGGCCGTCCAAGTATTCCAGCAATAAAAGGCGCGGAATACGGTATTGATTCTAATGGTGTTTTTGCGTTAACCGAATTGCCAAAACGCATAGCGGTTGTTGGCGCAGGTTATATTGCCGTGGAGTTGGCAGGCGTCTTGAACAGCCTTGGTGTGGAAACCCATTTATTTGTGCGTAAACACGCGCCATTGCGTAATTTTGATCCAATGATGGTGGAAACCTTAGTGGAATCCATGCAACAAGACGGTATTACGCTGCACACTCATGCCATTCCAAAAGAGGTGGTAAAAAATGCAGATGGCTCGGTGACGCTTCACCTCGAAGATGGTCGTGCGCAAACCGTAGATTGCTTGATTTGGGCGATTGGACGTGAGCCGACGACCGATAAAATTAATTTACACGCCGCCGGCGTAGAAGCGAATGAGCGTGGTTTTATCAAGGTGGATAAATACCAAAACACCAATGTGCTGGGCATTTATGCAGTAGGCGATATTATTGAAGGCGGCATTGAACTCACGCCGGTGGCGGTTGCAGCCGGACGTCGTTTATCCGAACGCTTGTTTAATAATAAACCGAACGAACATTTAGACTACAATTTAGTGCCGTCCGTGGTGTTCAGTCATCCGCCAATTGGTACTGTCGGATTAACCGAACCACAAGCCATTGAACAATATGGTGCGGAAAATGTGAAAGTGTATAAATCGTCCTTTACCTCTATGTACACGGCTGTCACCCAGTATCGTCAAGCTTGCCGTATGAAATTGGTGTGCGTGGGTAAAGAGGAAAAAATCGTGGGCTTACATGGTATCGGTTTTGGCGTGGACGAAATGATCCAAGGTTTTGCTGTTGCTATTAAAATGGGCGCGACAAAAGCAGATTTTGACAACACAGTGGCTATTCACCCAACAGGCTCGGAAGAGTTTGTAACCATGCGTTAATTAACACTTATTAAATAAAAAAGGTCTGATTTTTCAGACCTTTTTTGTATTCTTTATTCAGTATGTTAGACATAAACTTTAGTATTTCAACTAAAGTGCGGTCTTATTTTATTGTGTTTTTAACGGGTCCCATAAACAACGATGGTCTTGCCATGGGCTGAAATGAGATGCTGATCTTCTAGCATTTTTAAAATGCGTCCAACGGTTTCGCGAGAGCAACCTACCATTTGACCGATTTCCTGGCGCGTAATTTTAATTTGCATCCCGTCAGGATGGGTCATGGCTTCCGGCATTTTGGCTAAATTTAACAAGGTTTGAGCAATGCGCCCGGTAACATCCAAGAAAGCCAAGTTACTGACTTGGCGTGAGGTGTTTTGTAAACGACGTGCCAACTGTGCGGTAAGGAGCATCAGAATTTCAGGGTTAACTTGAATTAATTGGCGGAATTTACGGTAGGAAATTTCAGCAACTTCACAAGCCGCTTTGGCCTTGATCCAGGCGGAACGACGCTGATCTTCTTCAAATAAACCGGCTTCCCCGAAGAAATCGCCTTGGCTTAGATAAGTCAGGATCATTTCTTTGCCATCTTCATCTTTCACTAAAACGGAAACGGAACCTTGAATTAAATAGTATAAGGTTTCAGCCTTTTCACCGGCATTGATTAATGTGCTTTTAGATGGATATTTATGAATATGACAATGAGATAAAAACCAATCAAGGGTTGGATCCGTTGATGGCGTTGTAACTTGTGCGTTTTGTTCCTGCACGTTGAAAACCTCCAGCTAACAATAAAAAACTAAAAAGTTTATTTAAAAAATTCCGTTTTATTTTTTATATCGATAGATTCATGTAACTCAGACCAAACGATCACCGCACTTCCTTGGCGGATTTTGTTCAGTAGCGCTTTCTTTTTTTGTTCGAAAGTCTGTTCATGTGAACCATAATCGGTTCCTTCACGTAAAATGACGCTTTCCACAATATTGATTAACGTGTCTTCCGCCAGTTCTTGCCAAGGAATAATCACGACATATTACCTAAATAAATAAATTATGCAAATAAGCTTTCAATGAGCTGCCATTGCTGGTTAAACCCTTGATTTGGTGTGTGTCGGAAGTTGGAACGCACATAGCGCATAAACTGCCCTTCACAGAGGGTGACAAGGTGTGCGGCGATAATGCGTTCGTCCACGTTAAATCCGCGTCCTTCGCGCAATTTTCGCATTTGCAGAATATTCACGAACTGCAATTCTAGTCGGTCAAAAAAGGTGGCAACACGGGCTTGTAGTTTGGCATCTTCAAACATCAACGCATGGCCCGTTAACACACGAGTTAAACCCGGGTTTTTACGGGCAAAATCCAAGATCATCTGCATGATATCTTTTACCCGTTGCATGGTGTTAGTTTCATTTTTGATAGATTGTGAAATGCGATTCAGCAATGTGCTTTCGATATTCTCAATTAAGGCTTCAAAAATCTTGGTTTTGCTCGGGTAATAACGGTACAACGCCGCTTCTGATACGCCTACTTCTGCGGCTAAACGCGCCGTTGTCATACGCTCCATGCCGCGTTCGGAATGCAACATATGCGTGAGCACCGTCAACACTTGTTGGCGGCGTTCTTTAATACTGCGTTTATTGGTTTGTTCCATTAGTGTTTACCTGAATGGCCGAAACCGCCTTCACCGCGTTCTGTGGCATCAAATTCGTTGACGATATTAAATTCCGCTTGCACAACGGGCACAAAGACTAATTGCGCGATGCGATCGCCTACTTCAATTTTGAACGGTTCATTGCCACGATTCCACACGGAAACCATGAGCGGACCTTGATAATCAGAATCGATTAAACCGACTAAATTGCCCAACACAATGCCGTGTTTATGGCCTAAACCGGAACGCGGTAAAATCACTGCCGCCAAATTGGGATCGGCAATATAAATAGAAAGCCCCGTTGGAATTAATTTGGTTTCACCCGGTTGAATTTCAATGCCATTGTCTAGGAGCGCACGTAAATCCAATCCTGCGGAGCCTTCGGTAGCATACGTTGGCAGGGGAAATTCGTTGCCAAGACGGCTATCTAAAATTTTAACGTCAATTTTTTTCATTGTGATCTTTTCCTTTAACGAAATCTTTTATGTTTTTGATAAAGTGCGGTTAGTTTTTGCTGTGTTTTTTTATTGACGGTAACGCGCCATAATTTCACTGACTAATGCTTCTGCCAATGTATTTTTATCCGCCTGCGGTAAGGCTTTTTCGCCATTCTTCCAAAAGAGGTGTAGCGCATTGTGATCTTGTCCGAACACTTGCCCGCTGGAAACGTCATTGGCACAAATCATATCCAAATTTTTGCGCGTCAATTTATCTTTCGCGTAATCGGCAACATTCTGTGTTTCAGCCGCAAACCCAATAGTGAAAGGGCGCTTTTCCGTAAGATGCGCCACATCCGCGATAATGTCGGGATTTTTAACGAGCTTTAACGTCATTTCTTCAGCCGATTTTTTGATTTTTTGATCAGCGATATCCGCAATACGGTAATCCGCCACCGCAGCACAACCAATAAAAATGTGATTTTTGACCGCACTTTCTAAGGCGGTTTGCCACATTTCTTGCGCGGAAGTGACATTAATACGATGAATATTGGGTGAGGCGGTGAGATTCACCGGGCCGGCAATTAGTGTCACCTGTGCACCACGTTTGGCAAAAGCCTCTGCAATGGCAAAGCCCATTTTACCGGAGCTGTGATTGGAAATATAACGCACCGGATCGATGGCCTCGAGTGTTGGGCCCGCCGTAATGGCAACATGGATGCCGAGTAAATCTTGCTGCACAGTAAAATGATGGCAAAGTACGGTGAAAATTTCAGAAGGTTCAGACATCCGCCCGGCGCCCACATCACCACATGCCTGTTCGCCACTGTTCGGGCCGATAAGTTGTATGCCACGGCTTAAAAGTGCGGTCAGATTTTGCTGCGTTATGGCTTGGCGATACATTTGCTGATTCATCGCCGGCGCAAGAAAAATCGGTGCGCTGGTAGCAAGACAAATCGTAGAAAGTAAATCGTTCGCCATACCGACAGTTAAGCGTGCAATAAAATCGGCACTGGCAGGGGCGATTAATACAGCGTCAGCCCATTTCGCCAATTCAATATGTCCCATTGCCAGTTCTGCTTGCGGATCTAATAACGATTGCGCCACGGCATTACCAGAAATCGCTTGTAATGTGAGTGGTGTCACAAATTCTGCAGCGGCAGGCGTGAGCACCACGCGAACCTGTGCATTGGCTTTGCGTAATAAACGAATTAATTCGATGGTTTTGTACGCGGCAATGCCGCCGGTAATGCCCACAACAATGCGTTTATTTTCTAGATTAATCATGCTTGAATCCCATGAATTGACTGACTCGGAGATAATCCGCTTATTCTACTTGAATTATGATTTAATCAAAAATCTTATTTTGCGATCAGGATTCCACTTTTAAAGTCCGCTGTTTGGGTTTTAACGCCTTGTATGAATGAATAACGAATCTGTTATTTTTTACGAGGTTAAAGAAATGGATGAGGCCTTAATGCCAAGGGAAAAGCTCTTAAAATATGGCGTCGCCACACTGACAGATGCTGAACTTTTGGCCATTTTTTTGCGTACGGGCATTAAAGATTGTCCGGTGATGCAGCTATCGAAAAATGTGCTACAACATTTTGGCTCGTTGCGAGGGCTCATTAGCGCTAATCAAAAGCAGTTTTGTGCCGTGAAAGGCATTGGCATTACGCAGTTTATTCAGTTGCAAGCTTGCACGGAAATGACCCGTCGTTATTTATTGGCGGAACTCAAAGAAGGGTATTGTTTCAGTTCGTCAGAGACAGTGAAAATGTACTTACAAACAGAGTTGGAAAATACGGAACGAGAAATTTTTTTAGTGCTGTTCTTGGATAATCAGCATCGCTTGATTAAGCAGGAGCGCTTGTTTCTCGGCACAATTAATAAAGCGATGGTGTATCCGCGCGAAGTGATCAAAGAGGCGTTGGCTTGTAATGCGGCGGCGATTATTTTGGCACATAATCATCCTTCCGGCGTAGCGGAACCCAGCTTTTCCGATCGACAAATTACGGAGGCGATCAAACAGGTGGCGGAGTTGGTGGAAATTCGAGTGCTGGATCATTTTGTGATTGGCAAAGGCGATTATTTTTCCTTTGCGGAACAAAATCTTCTCTAAAACTGACCGCACTTTTGGATAAATTTTAGTTTTAATGTCAGCAAATTCAGGATTTAGGCTTGAGAATGCAATATAAAGTGAGTATAATGCACGACCTTTAATATAGTATGCGGGTCGGGTTATACGACCTGACGAGGTCATTCAAAAGTTATTTTTGAAGTATTCCGAACCGTAAGCTCGAGCTTAAATTTCATTATTGGAGATTAATATGTCTAGAGTCTGTCAAGTAACAGGCAAGCGTCCGGCAGTGGGTAACAACCGCTCTCACGCAATGAACGCGACTCGTCGTCGTTTTCTTCCTAACCTTCACACACACCGTTTCTGGGTTGAAAGTGAAAACCGTTTCGTAACATTACGCTTAACTGCAAAAGGTATGCGTATTATTGATAAAAAAGGCATTGATGCAGTTTTAGCTGAAATCCGTGCTCGTGGCGAGAAAATCTAAGGAGCTAACAAATGGCAGCAAAAGGTGCTCGTGAGAAAATCCGTTTAGTTTCTACCGCAGAAACCGGTCATTTCTACACAACTGATAAAAATAAACGTAATATGCCTGAAAAAATGGAAATCAAAAAATTTGATCCAGTTGTGCGTAAACACGTTATTTATAAAGAAGCAAAAATAAAATAATTTTGCACGAATTGAAAAACCCGACATTGTTCGGGTTTTTTTATATCCAGTGGCTATCGGAGAAAGAGAATGCCTGAACTACCTGAAGTCGAAACCGCACTGCGTGGTGTGAGCCCTTATTTAAAAGATTACGTGATTGAAAGAATCGAGGTACGTCAGCCGAAACTCCGCTGGGCAGTATCACCGGAATTAGCGACATTGCATCAAGTAAAAATTCTGGATCTTACCCGCCGTGCTAAATACCTCATTATTCATACCGAAAAAGGTTATATCATCGTGCACTTAGGGATGTCAGGAACCGTAAGAATCGTACCGCATGACAGCCCGATTGATAAACACGATCATTTGGATATTGTGCTAAACAATGGCCGATTATTGCGTTATAACGATCCTCGCCGTTTTGGCGCTTGGTTGTGGACGGAAAAATTAGATGAGTTTCATTTATTTTTGAAACTAGGGCTGGAACCGCTATCAGAGGAATTTAACGCAGACTATCTTTTCAAAAAATCACGCAAAAAAACGACCGCACTTAAAACTTTTTTAATGGATAACGCTGTGGTGGTGGGCGTTGGCAATATTTACGCCAATGAAAGTTTGTTTTTGTCCGGCTTGCACCCATTAAAACTTGCTGCGAATCTCACCCGAAAACAGTGTGAACGTTTGGTCGATACCATTAAATCCGTTCTTGCCAAAGCCATTGAACAAGGTGGAACCACACTTAAAGATTTCTTACAACCTGATGGCAGACCGGGTTATTTTGCGCAAGAATTACTGGTTTACGGGAATAAAGGCAAACCTTGCCCAACGTGCGGTACAAAAATTGAAAGTTTAGTCATCGGGCAACGGAATAGTTTTTATTGCCCGATGTGTCAGAAGAAAAGTTAGGGGATATTATTTTCCATATTTTGGAATAAGCCATTTACCCATTCTGCAGCTTTATCCATGGGAAAATCACAGGTGTGATTATTTGAATTACTTTCTGTGTTGCTTAGAATGGCTTTGTAAGGAATATGGCTATTTCCTCTTGGTTGCCAACGGAAAAAATTCTGCATATCGCGTGCATAAAACGCTAACACTTTTTTCTGCAACGCTGTTGCAATATGAATAGTTCCTCCATCAACTCCGATAATTAAATCTGCGGATGACGCGAGTTGAATATATTCTTGAATTGATGTCTTAGGTGATAGTTTAATTTTAATCTTATCTGAACAATGGGATAATAATTCTTCAAAATAAATATTACTATCCACTGTATTTGTTAATACAAAAATAGCTCGTTCTAATAGATCCGGAGCCAGTTGATTAAGTAGCTCAGCAAGTTCTTTTGCCGGAATTTGTCTAGTACTTCCCTGTGGGGCCAGTAAAATTCGGGGTTTATCTCCCTCCCACAGAACATTAAATCTTATGCTTTCCTGATTTTCTAATACATATTCAGCTTTTTGGTTATCTAAATAACTGGAAAGAATAGTATTATTTAAGTAATCAGAGATATGCGTCGTATCATTTTGCGGGCAAGCAAAATTGTAGTTTTTTACTGTTTCGATATTATAGTGTTTTTTGTCTTTTTTATTGAAGATAACAATATATTTAGGTGACAGTAACTTCTCTAAAATAACAGATTTAGTTGTATATGTTGGCTGAAAATCTAAATATAAATCCCATTTATTACATTGAGTAATATAAGTAGAGGGTTTATCTTCAAGCAGTTTATCCACTAAACCGGAATAAGCAAAAATATCTCTATTTCTCTCTGTTACAATAACACCAATCACCAGATTAGGATTTGCTGATTTTAATTGATTTAAATGTGCGGTATGTGCAATGGCATCACCAATAGCATCCCCAATAGGTTTTAGTAAAACAGATTTAATAGCCATTAAATCTATTGTCTGTGCAGAACGCTTACCTGCCAGTTTTGCAATGATTTTTTTTATTATTGACATAGTTAGTGAGTAATCCATTCTAATTGGATATCATCAGCAGATATTTCATTTACACTTTCAATGAAACTTAGTATATGTGTTTCATTTTTAGAGTTAGGATGCCAGTGTATAAAGTTTTCCTTATCTTCTAATTTATAAAATCCAATAATTTTTTTGTTTAATCCTGAAGCTATGTGAATGATTGATGTATCAGGAGATATAACAACATTTGCATAACGTAGCAATTCAACGGTATCAAAAATATCTTGCGTATTTTCATAAATAAATGCATTAGGAAAATCTACAACAATATCTTTTAATAACGGTGTCATTTCAGGGTAGGTGAGTAACAAAACTTTTTTATTTAAAACCTTAAATCTTTCTATAAATTTTCTGATATTTTTCTCTGTAAACTTACGTGATCCTGCAGCCCCAAAGAAATTAATAGCAATATGGTTTTCAAGTTGGTTATCTTTGATGAAATTTCTGATTTCTTCTTTCTGCTGGCTATTATCAGGAATATCATATTCTGAATTAATATTCATAACACCACACTTTTTAATAGAATCAGCATAAATCTGTGAGAAATGAAGTTGTCCACCTGGGATATCGAGATTAAATATTTTATAGTTTTGTTTTTGATAGCCAATATTATTCTTGGCCTTAATTAAACGTGTTAGCCATAAATCACGATTTCTTAGCTGTACGGGCAAATTGATTAATACATCATAATTTTTTTTTGCCAGTTTTTCCCCCATCTTTGTATAAGCACATGGTGCTTTTTTATCAAGAACAAAAAAGTGGTCAATAAAATGATTTGTCTTAAATAAATTTTCATTTTTAGGTGAGCAAATGACATCTACTTGAGTTAGCGGATTATATTTTTTTAACTCTCTAAAAATAAATGAACTGATAATATAATCCCCAATTTTCCCATCTTGCTGTAACACAATAATTTTAGGGTTTGTAGGTAATGGTTCACCTGGAATCTTTTTATCTAAGATTAACTTACCTAATGTTAAACGGATTTTTCTCAGTAGCGCTTTCATTTATGCTTTTTGTATCTATCTTCGATGGAGTTAATTTCGCTTTCAGTGGCCAATCCCTCAAAAACACAAGATGGCTCAATGCCGTAAGCATGAATACGAGTTTTTTGGATAAATCCCGTGACAAAATCTGCCGGCATTCGCACAGGGTAAGCATAATTGAGTAATTTTTCTACTCCGGCTAAATTCACCATATATGCTGTTGCTTTCATAATTGAACGGCGAGAATTTGGGGATGGATAGCGATAACGTACTAATTTATAGCCTTCAGGTAAGTTTTTTTTAATTAACGGATAAGACTTAGCTTTGCCATGATCAAAAAATAGAATCTCATAGCGAGAAGGTAATTTTTCAAGTGTTGATTGTAAAATAGCTTTGAAATGGGTAGAAACAATTGCATCGTCTTCCAAGATAATTGCTTCGGGAATATGATTTTTTTTGATATGTTCATATACTCGAATGTGGCTTAAAGAACAGCCTATCTCGCCAAGAGTTAAGCGTTTTTTATCAAAATCCTGGTAATATTGATAATCTACTTTAGCTAATTCAACCTCAGAGAGTTCTTTTCCATAAACCGCATCAAAAAACTCAAATTGCAATCCAAGCCCGCTGAGACGTTTTGCCATAAATTCACGGCGGGGAGAGTTTTTTAAACTGATAACAAAGATTGGGGGAAGATTATATGCTGTGTCCATAACATATCACCTTAGGTCAATAGAAATAACCCCCGCAATTGCGAGGGCTAAAATTCAGATTATTTTGTACCTGGAATTTTGAAACGGCTGTTAAAGCGTTCAACACGACCACCGGTATCAACAACACGTTGTTTACCTGTGTAGAATGGGTGGCATTTACCGCACACATCAAGGTTGATGTCTTTGCCTAAGGTAGAACGAGTTTTGATCACGTTACCGCAAGAGCAAGTTGCAGTAATTTCTTTATATTCAGGATGAATACCTTGTTTCATAGAAAACCTCAAATTTGAAGCCATGCCGCTATCAAGCCAATCGCAAAAGCAACCCCTGACACCGCATGAGATTAATATTACGCCATTATAAATGGCACGCTTGTGTGTAAGGATGCGAATTTTACAGAAAAAATCCATGTAGTTCAAGCTGTGAACAGACTAACATATATATTAGGATTCATTTTATTGAATCAAAATAGTAAGATAGCTTGCAATCTACGACTAACCCAATATTTCCGTATGCATTTTATTAAAAATAAAAACTTTGTTATCAGCATTTCCACTGCGAATAAACGTCGAAATCATATCATCCAACAATTCGGTCAACAGAACATCCCATTTGAATTTTTTGATGCATTTACACCTTCTGAGCGTCTCACTGATCATTTACAGCGTTATCTTCCTAATGTTGCAACCACTCCTAAGTTAACAATGGGAGAGAAGGGCTGTTTGATGAGTCATTTCATGTTGTGGAAAAAGTGTGTTGATGAGAATTTAGATTACATCGCGCTTTTTGAGGATGATATTTTGCTTGGTGAAGATGCAGAAAAGTTTCTTGCAGAAAGTGAATGGTTAAAAGTGCGGTTCAATTTTCAAGAGATTTTTGTTCTACGTTTAGAAACCTTTTTGATGCCCGTTAAGATTGAAAAACAACAAGGAATTTTACCTTTTCAACAGAGAGAAATTGATATTTTAAAATCCAAACATTTTGGCACGGCAGGCTATATTATTTCTAATGCTGCAGCAAGGTATCTTATTAATGTATTTGAAGAACTGTCTGTGGACGATGTCAAGGCGATAGATGAGATTATGTTTAATGAATGGGTTAATGTTGAGTCGTATCAGGTGTATCAACTTAATCCTGCAATTTGTGTACAAGAATTGCAATTGAATCAGGAAAGTAGCACATTGACGAGCGGGCTCCAGGAAGAGCGAAAGAAGAATACTGAACGCTATGCAAAGAAAACATTGCAAAAACACTTTTCAAAGAAAGAGTTGGAAAAACGGTTTTTTCGAGTAAAAGAAAATATTTTAAGAGCACTGAATAAGAAAAAATGGAAGGAGAGAGAACTTGCCAAAGAAAGAGAGGGCAAAGAAGTCATATTTTTTAAGTAGTACAACTTCTTTCGTAAGATAGGTATTTTAGAATATTTTATAGATGAACTTATATCTTATCTCTTTTATAAATCTCTTTATTTTTGTTTTAGCATCAACACCTTCAAAAGTTGATGCTGTTTTTGGATATTTTTTACTAATTTCTTTCAATGTAGCATAGCCTAAATTTGCTTTTAAATGAGAGCATTTGTTTGTCCAAAATTTATCATGACCAGTGTAGTGATAAATAATAGCTGGAAATTGTATTTCTCTATTTTTTCTATGTTTTATATATCCACACACGGATGGTGTAAAGTTAAATCTAGAGTTTATAAACTTAACCCTATCTTTAAATATGCCATTTAGGATGTCTTGATCTTGGTACTCTATGATTTCTTTATATTTCTCTAGCCACTCTAGACTCATATTTAATACATTGAGTGCTCTCCATTGACGCATGTTAATCAGAAGCACTCCTGCATTGAAGTAGCTATACTTTTCTAGTCCTATTTTGGTTTTGTACTCAGGTTGATCAATTTCAATGAAAAAATCTTTACATGCAGCAAGAGCATGCTTACTGATGTCAGTATTCCATAATTCTTTTAAAGAGCCATTCGTTAAGGTGTCTACATCAATATAAAGGAGCTTTTCTATGTTGGGAATGTATTCCGCTATATTTAGTCTGGCATAAGTAGCTAATGAGATATAGCTTATTGTCATTGGAAAGGTAGAGAAGTCCTCTTTATTAATTGATATGAAATTAACTTCTTGGTTGTGCGTATAAACGATATCTTTAATTAGGCTTTTATTCGTTTCGCTTATACCAAAATCTAGAATATAAAAGCATATTTGGGAGTCTGAGTTATTTTTTAAGATACTTAATATACTAACGGATAAATATGGCGCGTAATGATCATCAGTGGAGAATGCAATATTCATAGTTAGTCCTTAATATCTTTGACATGAAATCTTATGGTGACTTAGGAAAGTCACAATTCTATATAAAAATATTCAACATTCAACCCATCCGCCGCTAAATAGACAATAATCCCCCAAAATGCTATATTCCGAGCCCATTTTATTTCACTTAATTTCCACTCATGCCATTTGCCCGAATCGCACTTCCGGTGCCGCTACATCGCTATTTTGACTATGTCCTCCCTACGTCGATGAAGGTTGTCGTTGGGGCGCGGGTGCTTGTGCCATTTGGGACGCAGAAGCGGGTTGGTGTTGTAGTTGACGTGGTGGAGCAGACGGACGTGCCTAAAGAACAGGTGAAGCCTGTGCTAGCCTGTCTTGATGATACTTCACTGTTTTCTCCGGAAAGTTGGCAGTTCTTAAATTGGGCGGCAAATTATTATCATGCACCATTGGGAGAAGTGTTGTCGCAAGCCTTGCCGGTGAAACTGCGTCAAGGGGAAAGTGCGGTGGAAAAACAAAAAGTTTTTTGGACACCGACCGCACTTGGCGAGCAAGCGTTGGCGCAAGGTCTGCTAAAACGCTCGAAAAAACAGCTTGAAGCATTGCAGGCGTCAAAGGAGGGGATGGAAAAAGGCAACAATCCCTTTGGCAGTGGCATTTGGTCGGCGTTGAAAGCCAAAGAATACATTACCGAAATCGCTCAAGAACCGGAAATTCAAACCTGGCAACAGCAATTAGTTGATAAACCTATCGTCAATAAAGCTGATCGATTAACGCTTAATAAGCAACAAGCGTTGGTATTCAGCCAATTGAAATTTACCCAAGGGTTTGTTGCGTGGTTGTTGGACGGTGTGACAGGTTCAGGCAAAACAGAAATCTATCTGCAATTTATTGAAGAGCTTTTAAACCAAGGTAAACAAGTGTTGGTCTTAGTGCCGGAAATCGGGCTAACGCCACAAACGGTAAGTCGTTTCCAAGCCCGTTTTAACGTGGTGATTGATGTGTTGCATTCCAATTTAAATGACACGCAACGCTTGCAGGTGTGGCAGCGTGCGCGTAGCGGACAAAGTGCGGTCATTATTGGCACGCGATCGGCGTTGTTTACGCAATTTGCCGATTTAGGCGCGATTATTATCGATGAAGAACATGACGCTTCTTTTAAGCAGCAAGACGGTTGGCGTTATCATGCTCGCGATTTGGCGGTGGTGTATGCAAAACAGCTCAATATTCCCATTTTAATGGGGTCGGCAACCCCTTGTTTGGAAAGCTTGAATAATGTGCAACAGGGGAAATATCAGCGTTTATGTCTATCAGAAAAAGCCAATCAGTCCACCGCACTTCAACAACACGTCATTGATTTAAAACATCAGTCAATGCGTAGCGGGTTATCAGAAATCCTGTTAAAACGTATGCAGGCACATTTAGAGAAAGGCAACCAGGTGTTGCTGTTTCTGAATCGACGCGGTTTTGCGCCGGTGTTGTTGTGCCATGAATGCGGCTGGATGGCGGAATGTCGCCATTGTGATAAACCTTATACCTATCACCAACAATACAATGTGTTGCGTTGTCATCATTGCAGCGCACAAAAACCGATTCCACGCCAATGCGGCAATTGTGGTTCCACCCAATTAATCACCACGGGCTTAGGTACGGAACAGCTAGAAGATACCTTAAAAGCCATTTTTCCCAATTACGGCATTGCTCGAATTGACAGTGATACGACGGCGCGCAAAGGCAAGTTGGAAGGTTATTTAGCGGATATTCAACAGGGCAAAAGCCAAATTCTTATCGGCACCCAAATGTTGGCAAAAGGACATCATTTCCCGAATGTTACCTTAGTGGCGTTAGTCAATGTGGATAGTGCGTTGTATTCACTGGATTTTCGTGCAGAAGAACGGCTGGCTCAACTTTATATGCAGGTGGCGGGGCGAGCAGGGCGTGGCACCCAACAAGGCGAAGTGCTTTTACAAACCCATTATCCGGAACATCCTTTGTTGCAAAGCCTATTGCAAGATGGCTACAACCAATTTGCCCACAATGCCCTGACCTTGCGCAAAGCCATGGGATTGCCGCCTTTCAGCTCACAAGCGTTGTTCAAAGCGCAAAGCCGCCATACTGAAGATGCAGAGCATTTGTTGGCGCAGTTTGCGGAATATTTACAGCAGGTGAAACGAGATATGGCGCCAGAATTACAAATATTAGGTCCAATGCCCGCGCCATTCAGTAAAAAAGCAGGGCAATATCGTTGGCAGTTATTATTGCAACATCCTTCGCGTGCGACCTTGCATCAGGTCTTGACGGCATTTGGACGCGACCAAGGCGATCAAGCAACAAAAGTGCGGTGGATTTTAGATGTGGATCCGTTGGATTTAAGCTAGTTTTGGCTTTTTTGTGGTCAATAAAGTAATTTTTCAGTAGAATTAGCGGAATTTTTTATTGTCATATCGTTAATTATTATTTTAGTTAGATTAAACAGGTTTTATCGTGGCTCAACGTGATTACGCTGCCCGTAGCGGCGCAAAGAAAAAGAAGAAACAGCGCAAAAGTAATAAGTCGGTGTTGTTCATACTTGCCATCATGATTGTGGCGGCATTTGCGTTCGGATTGTATTTATTGAAGGAAAAAGCACCGGAAAATGCAGTACAACCGCAAGAAACTGTCGAAAAAACACAGCCGAAAAGTGTTTTACCGAATCGCCCGGAAGAAGTGTGGAGTTATATCAAGGCATTGGAAACACGCACAGTGCCGATTGATGATAATCCAAAATCGTTGGATAAAAATATGCGTTTAACGGAAGAACAACGCAAGATTTTAGCCGCGATGGAAGAAGAACAAAAACAAGCTGAATTGGCAAAAACGAAAGCGGTAGAAGCGCAACAAACTGCACAAGCCGCTACGCAACAACCGGTTCAAGCGGCTACTACACAGGCAACGCAACAGCCTCAAGCACAATCGAAGCCGCAACCTCAAGTTGTGGAGGCGAAGAAGGCTACAACGCCAAAAGAAGATAAAAAAGCTGAGCAAACAGTGAAGGCTGAACCTCAGAAAAAAACGGAAACTGCTCAACAAACAGCGACAAGCAGTAGTTCGGAGCGTAAATACGGCTTACAGTGTGGTGCTTTTAAAAATAAAGCACAGGCAGAAGGTTTACAGGCGCGTTTAAGCTTGCTCGGATTGCCGGCGAGAGTGAAAGAAAGCGCGGATTGGAACCGTGTTGTGGTTGGTCCGGCAGGGGATCGCAACGCCGCAGTGAAGATGCAGGAAAAAGCGAAGAGTGTAATTAACTGTGTTGTGATTGCGATGTAATGAATGAAACAACAAAAAAGTGCGATGATTTTTCACCGCACTTTTTTATTTTTAACTTGCCAAAAAACAAAAAATCAATAAAATGAACGAACGTTCATTCAGTGATGATGTATTGACTGTATGCAACCTACCCCATGTGCGAGGTGAAAATATTTTTCACCTCACTTCTTAACGATTTACTCAATGTTTACGAATGACTATGAATCAATCTGAAATGGATATGATTGAGCGGATTTTTTCTGCAACGGACAACTTGATGGCAGAGGAAGGTTTGCCGAATTTGTCGATGCATAAAATCGCAAAGGCTGCAAAAATTTCGCCGGGAACCATTTATATTTATTTTAAAAATAAAGAAGAATTGTTGGCCCAATTCGCTCGTCATATTTTCCTCTCGTTTCAACGTGCGATGGAAAAAGATCACGATGAAACACAATCTTTTGCCGAGCAGTATCGGAAAATGTGGTGGAATATTTGGACGTTTTTGCAAAGCGATCCGACGATCATGAGTAATATGCACCAATATAAATCTTTACCGGGATTTACTGATATTTGTCGGGAATGGGAGCAAGATAGCCTGTGGCATAAGTTTTGTAATAAAGTAAAAGAGGCGGGCGAAGTGGCAGATTTGCCAACCCATATTTTATTTGCCATCTCGTTGGAAAGTGCGATTAATATCGCCTTCAAATGGCAACATTTTATCAAAGAAGTTTCAACAGAAATGCTGGAGTCTGTGATTGAACGGACTTGGCGGGCTGTTAAAAATCAATAATCACTCAAGAGATATTTACGGAGTTTGTATGACCGAAAACATCAAGCCAAAGCGTTCACATGCTTTTTTGCTAAAAATGACTTTGGGTATTTTTGTCCTTATTTTCATCGCAATGATTGTGATGAATTATATGAAATCGAAAGGCATTGCCGAGTATCTTGCTAATCAAGGTGAAAGGGCTGTTCCGGTGACGGCAATGACCATTTCTGCGCAGCAATGGACGCCGGTGATTGAGACCACCGGTTTGGTTCGTCCGAATCAAGGGGCGATGCTCAGTGCGCAAAGTGCGGGCACGATTTCAAAAGTGTTAGTTACCAACGGACAAAGCGTGAAAAAAGGCGATTTGTTGGTGGAACTAGATAGTTCGGTGGAACGTGCAAGCTTGCAAGCGGCGGAAGCACAAGTGATTTCTTTGCGTCAAACTTACCAACGTTATGCGAATTTGGCAAAGAGCGGTGGTGTTTCCCGTCAAGAATTGGATAACGCAAAAGCCGCGTATGATGCGCAAGTGGCTAACGTGGAATCTTTAAAAGCAACCATTGAGCGTCGCCAAATTGTTGCTCCGTTTGATGGCAAAGCCGGTATCGTGAAAGTCAATGTGGGTCAGTATGTATCGAACGGCACAGAAATCGTGCGTGTGGAAGATCGCAGTTCCATGAAAGTGGATTTCTCTATTGCACAGAATTTATTGGATCAATTGCGTATCGGTCAAAAAGTCACCGCTACGGCAGATGCGCGTTTGGGCGAAACCTTTGCTGCACGCGTCACCGCAATTGAGCCGGCAATTAATTCATCCACCGGTTTGGTTGATGTACAAGCAACCTTTGAGCCGGAAGATGGCGCAAAACTGCTATCCGGCATGTTCACCCGTTTAAACGTGGCATTGGCAACAGAATACGAGCAAATCGTGGTGCCGCAAGTGGCGGTGAGTTACAACATGTATGGCGAATCGCTTTATATTTTGACCGCACTTTCTGATGAGGAAAAAGAGAAATTTGCTAACCAAGGCGATGTGAACAAAATGTATCGCGCCAAACAAATTACGGTATTTACGAAAGATCGTCAGGGTATCTATGCTCAGTTAAAAGGCGATGAAGTGAAAATCGGCGATAAAATTATTACCGGCGGTCAGCAAAATTTAAGTAACGGTGCATTAGTGCTTGTGGCAGATAAAGAAGGCGTAGGCACCACACAACCTGCATCGAAAACTAATCTTTAATTAGGAAATACGAATGAAATTTACCGATATATTTATTCGTCGCCCGGTGCTTGCGGTTTCGATTAGTCTGTTAATCATTATTTTGGGATTACAGGCAATTTCGAAACTGGCGGTGCGTGAATATCCTAAAATGACAACCACAGTGATCACCGTGACAACCGCCTATCCTGGCGCAGATGCGAACTTGATTCAGGCGTTTGTGACCTCGAAAATTGAAGAAGCGGTCGCGCAGGCGGATAACGTGGACTATATGTCTTCTTCCAGTAGACCGAGCAGTTCTTCGATCACGGTGAAAATGAAATTAAACACCGACCCGAATGCGGCGCTTGCCGATGTGTTGGCGAAGGTGAATTCTGTGCGTTCAGAGTTACCAAGCGGGATTGAGGATCCAACGGTGACTTCTTCTACCGGTGGTTCGGGCATTATGTATATTAGTTTCCGTTCCAATAAGTTAGATGCAAGCCAAGTGACGGACTATATTCAACGTGTTGTGAAACCGCAGTTCTTTACGGTTGAAGGGGTGGCAAGTGTCGATATTTTCGGCGCGTCCGAATATGCCCTGCGCATTTGGTTGGATCCGCAAAAAATGGCTGCCCAGAATCTTTCTGCGACGCAAGTGATGTCTGCCTTATCCTCAAACAACGTGCAAACGGCTGCGGGTAACGACAACGGTTTTTATGTGGTGTACAAAAACAAAGTGGATACCACCACCAAATCCGTTGATGAGTTAAGCAAGCTGATTGTGTATTCCAACGGCGATAAACTCGTCCGCTTACGCGATATTGCAGATATTGAATTGAATAAATCCAGCGATAACGCCCGTGCGGTGGCGAACGGTTCTGATTCCGTGGTGTTGGCGGTGAACCCGACGTCTTCGGCGAACCCGTTAACGGTGGCAGAAAAAATCCTGCCGCTGTATGAAAGCATTAAAAATAATTTGCCGGATGCGATTCAAACAGACATTTTATATGACCGCACTGTTGCTATTAACAACTCCATTGAAGAAGTGGTAAAAACCATCATTGAAGCGACAATTATCGTATTGGTGGTGATTACCATGTTTATCGGGTCCTTCCGTGCGATTTTAATTCCGGTCATTACCATTCCGATTTCCCTTATCGGGGTGATCATGATGCTGCAAACGTTGGATTTCTCCATCAACCTGATGACATTGCTGGCTTTAATTTTAGCGATCGGTTTGGTGGTGGATGATGCCATTGTGGTGTTGGAAAACGTTGACCGCCATATTAAGCTCGGTGAAACGCCATTCCGTGCGGCAATTATTGGTACACGTGAAATTGCAGTGCCGGTCATTTCTATGACGATTGCGTTGATTGCGGTATATTCGCCAATGGCGTTAATGGGCGGCATTACCGGAACATTGTTTAAAGAGTTCGCCTTAACCCTTGCCGGTGCGGTGTTTATTTCCGGTATCGTGGCATTGACGCTTTCTCCGATGATGACCAGTAAATTACTGAAAGATCATTCGGCACCAAGCAAATTGGAAGAGCGTGTTAACCGCACTTTAACCAAAGTGAACAACGCTTACGCTTATGTCTTGGATTTAGTGATGGCAAATCGTAAATGCATGGTGTTTTTCGCTGCGATTATTTTTGCGACCTTGCCGATTATGTTCAAATCCCTTTCCAGTGAATTGACGCCGACGGAGGATAAAGGCGCATTCTTGGCGATTGGTTCTGCACCGTCTAACGTGAACGTCGATTATGTACAAGCGGCGATGGCGCCGTATCAAAAAATGTTAACGGATACGGACGAAGTGCAATTTGCGATGAGCATTTCCGGTGTGCCAAGCACCAACCAATCTTTGAACGTGGTGACCTTAAAAGATTGGAAAGATCGTTCTAGAAGCCAAGCGCAGGTTTTGGCTGAATTGAACACTAAAGCTAAGGCAATTCCGGAAGTGTCTGTCAGTGGTTTTGCTTTCCCTGAAATTGAAACCGGGGAACAAGGACCACCAATCGGTTTTGTGATCAGTACTTCTCAAGGCTATGCAGATTTGGCGAATGTTGCGGGCAAATTCTTGGAAGCGATGCAGAAATCCGGCAAGTTCGTTTACTCAAGCTTAGACTTGAAATTCGACACGGCACAAATGCACATCAAAATTGATCGTGAAAAAGCCGGTACTTACGGTATTACGATGAAACAAATCAGTGCAACGTTAGGCAGCTTCTTATCTGCCGCAACGGTTGAACGTGTGGATATTGACGGTCGTGCGTATAAAATTATTTCACAGGTGAAACGCGAAAACCGTTTATCCCCGCAAAGCTGGAATAATTATTATGTATCGGCTGCGAATGGCGAATCAGTTCCGTTAAGCAGTTTGATCAGCGTGTCATTAGAACCGCAACCAAGCTCTTTGCCGCGTTTCAGTCAGCTGAACTCAGCGGTGATCAGCGCGGTGCCGATGCCGGGTTCTTCCATTGGAGATGCGATTCAATGGCTTGAAGACAGTTCAAAAGAATTGTTACCACAAGGCTACAACTACGACTTCAAAGGTGAAGCCCGTCAGTTAGTACAAGAAGGTAATGCGTTAGCGGTCACATTCGTGTTGGCGGTCATTATTATTTTCTTGGTGTTGGCGATTCAGTTTGAGTCCATTCGTGACCCAATGGTGATCATGATTTCCGTACCGTTGGCGATCAGTGGGGCATTGCTTGCCTTGAACTTCTTTGGCTTCATTGGCACGGCAGGGGCAACGCTGAATATTTACTCTCAAGTCGGCTTAATTACGCTGGTCGGTTTGATCACCAAGCACGGTATTTTGATGTGCGAAGTGGCAAAAGAAGAGCAGTTGAACCACGGACGTTCCCGAATTGATGCGATTACGCATGCGGCAAAAGTGCGTTTACGTCCAATTCTGATGACCACTGCGGCGATGATTGCCGGCTTGGTTCCATTGCTTTATGCGACCGGTGCCGGCGCAGTCTCCCGTTTCAGTATGGGGATTGTGATTGTTTCAGGCTTAGCGGTTGGTACGTTGTTTACCCTGTTCGTATTGCCGGTGATTTATTCTTACGTGGCAAGTGAACATAAACCGCTTCCGGAATTTGATGAAAATATCAAACCGATTGAGGGTGAGATTAATCACTAATTCATATCATCTGTAAAACAAACCGCGCTGTTGAGCAATCAAAGTGCGGTTTCTTTTTGCGTTAAATCTTGCATGCGTTATATTTTAAAGAATATAGCAATGCGGTAAAATCTATCGCCAAAATCCACCGCACTTTAGGAAAATACAATGACTTTCTACGATATTGATTTTAACGCCCTCTACAAACAGCATCTTATTGCTTGCAACCATTACAATTTACCACCGGAGAAATGGGACAAGAAAGCCGTCAAAATGGCGGAAAATTTGGTGGGGAAAGCCAGCCGTTATAACCAACAATTACTGGAAACCATGCAGGTGCAACCTGACGAAAGCGTTCTCGATATCGGTTGTGGCCCGGGCACCTTTGCCATTCCTTTGGTACAGCAAGGCAGTCAGGTGTACGCCTTAGATTACAGCCCAGGAATGTTGGATGTGTTGGCGGAATATAAACAAAAATTGCAGCTGGAAAATTTAAATCTGATTCGTCGTTCTTGGTCGGAGAATTGGGATGATGTACCGCAAGTGGATGTGATTTTGGCATCGCGTTCTACCTTAGTGGATGATTTAGACGACATGATCGAGAAACTTTGCGCTAAAGCGAAAAAACGGGTGTATCTCACTTCCGTGACGCAGCGCCACTTCTTAGATGAAGGCGTATTTTCCGCCATCGGGCGTGATGATATTGGTTTCCCGACCTATATTTACCTGCTCAATCGGCTTTACCAAAAAGGCATTCAAGCCAACCTCAGTTTCATTGAAACGGAATCCGGCCGTTTTATGGGCGAAACCTATGAAGATTTGTTGAATTCGGTGGAATTTTCCCTTGGTCCGTTGAACGACAAAGAGAAGCAAGGTTTATCCGCATTTTATCGTCAAAAACAACAGAACAACGAAGCCATCGAACACGGGCAACGCAAATGGGCGTTAATTTGGTGGAATGTGGCTTAAAAGTGCGGTGCAATTTTGAGGTGTTTTTTCACTTTAAAAGGTTATTCGGCGAAGGGGATTTTTTTGCCTTCGCCTTGACGAATCAGGCTTTCAGGCGTAACATTGCGCGCGATTTAGTAACATGAGGACACACACTTTGGACAGTCACAGTCGATACCGAACGGAGTTTTCACTGTAACTATCGCCTTTCTCACTTATCGGCGATGGTTTCGTTGGTAAGTTTCTTTTACCTTTCTCTTTTTCGGCATCTTTTCGTCAAACGAAATTTACAACATATTCTTTCATTACAGCTTTCTTTATTTGTCGTAAAAAAACGCGTCTAAAAACGACCGCACTTTTGATCCTGATTGCCTGTAATATACCTTTCGTTTGTCACCGTTCACTGCCATGTGCATAGTCCAATACGGGAGTATGACAAAATGATAAATGCTTTTGCCCTTGAGGACGCTCGCTTGGTTCGTATTGATGAATCCGCCGAGCCGTTAAATACCGCTATTTGGCTTGATTTAATTGAACCAACCATTGAAGAACGTGAGACCTTGCAAGAAAATCTAGGGCAGAGTTTAGCCTCTTTCCTTGAGTTGGAAGACATCGAAGCATCTGCGCGTTTTTTTGAAGACGAAGACGGTTTGCACTTGCACTCCTTCTTTTATTGTGAAGATGAAAATGACTATGCGGATTTAGCCAGCGTGGCTTTCACCATTCGTGATGGGCGTTTGTTTACTTTGCGTGACCGTGAATTACCGGCGTTTCGTTTATATCGTATGCGTTCCCGTAATCAGCGTTTAATCGAATGCAACTCCTATGAATTGTTGTTAGATTTATTTGAGACAAAAATCGAGCAACTGGCTGATGTGATTGAAAACGTGTATGCGGATTTGGAAAAATTAAGCCGCGTGGTGTTAAACGGAACCCAAGGGGAAGCTTTTGATGAAGCCTTGGCAACCTTAACCGAGCAAGAAGATACCAGTTCCAAAGTACGTTTGTGTTTGATGGATACGCAACGCGCGCTTAGTTTCTTGGTGCGTAAAACCCGTTTGCCGGCTAATCAGTTAGAACAGGCACGTGAAATTTTACGAGACATTGAATCTTTGCAACCGCATAATGAATCCCTGTTCCAAAAAGTGAACTTCTTGCTTCAAGCTGCGATGGGTTTCATTAATATTGAGCAGAACCGTATTATCAAGATCTTCTCCGTTGTGTCGGTGATTTTCCTCCCGCCAACCTTGGTAGCGTCTAACTACGGCATGAACTTCAACGATATGCCGGAACTTGGGTTTAAATTTGGCTATCCGATGGCGTTGGGGTTAATGGCATTGGCGGCGTTTGCACCCTATTGGTATTTCAAACGCAAAGGCTGGTTATAATTTTAAGGAAACAGCATGAATTCAATTCAATTTTTAATTGCGACTGTGATCAGCGTTTATAGCTTTATTTTAATCTTACGTGTTTGGTTCCAGTTGGCACGCGTGGATTTTTATAATCCTTTATCACAAGCCTTAGTGAAAGCGACACAACCTGTTGTCGCGCCACTCAGTCGATTCGCACCAACAGTGAAAGGTGTGAATATTGCCGCGCTATTGGCATGTTTGATTTTGGGATGGGTAAAATTTCCTTTATTAAACTTTTTTGGCACTATCGCAGGCGCTTCCTTATTTGAATATGCCGTGATTGGTGTATTAAGTGTGGTGCACAGCATTGGTGAGGCTATTTTCTACGTGTTGTTAGTGGGGGCTATTTTAAGCTGGTTTAATCGTGCTGCAGGGCAAACACAATATTTGTTGTACCAATTAAGTGAGCCTGTGCTTCGTCCCATCCGTAAAATTCTACCTAATACCGGTATGATTGATTTTTCACCAATGGTGGTGGTTTTTATCTTGTATTTACTCAATCGTGTGCTCTACGACATCTTCGGTGGTCTTTGGGCTGTGGCAGCGTTTTAAGCTAACGACATTTTAGGAATCTCAGTATGGCGGCAGTAGAACGAAGCGGCGATGATTTGCGCCTTAGAATCTTTTTACAACCCAAAGCCGCCAAAGATCAGATTGTCGGTTTGCATGATGATGAATTAAAAATCAGCATTACCGCACCTCCTGTAGATGGGCAAGCCAACGCCCATTTACTCAAATTCCTCAGTAAACTCTTTAAAGTGCCCAAAAGTAGCATTGTGCTGGAAAAAGGCGAGCTTAATCGACATAAACAGGTTCTCATCCCTTGCCCTAAGGCGATTCCGCCACAAGTTGAAGCTTATTTAACCGTGTAAAAGTGCGGTCAAAAATCCGCATGTTTTTACTGGACAAATATCAAAATAAGCGGAGAATGAGCAAGCAAATTGCAACTTATTCTTATTTCTCATTATGTTATTGTAAAGGAGACATTTATGAGCATCACTAAACAACAAGTATTAGATGCCTTCCATTTCCGTTGCGCAACACGTTATTACGATCCCGAGCGCAAAATCAGCAAAGAAGATTTTGACTATATTTTAGAACTTGGTCGCTTATCGCCAAGTTCCGTAGGATCCGAACCATGGCAATTTTTAGTGGTGCAAAATCCCGAATTACGCCAAGCCTTAAAACCGGTGAGTTGGGGCATGGCAACGCAGTTAGATGATGCCAGCCATGTGGTCGTCATTTTGGCAAATAAAAAAGCCCGTTACGATTCGGACGATTTTCGCCAGAATTTGTTGCGTCGCGGCTTAAATGAAGAACAACTACAACAAGCTGTGGCGAAATACGAAACATTCCAAAAAAACGACATAAAAGTGTTGGAAAACGACCGCACTTTATTCGATTGGGCGAGCAAACAAACCTATATCGCTTTGGCTAATATGATGACGGGGGCTGCCTTAATCGGCATCGACAGTTGCCCGATTGAAGGTTTCAATTATGCGGAAGTCAACCGTATTTTGGCGCAAACCGGTGCGTATGATGCGGAAAAATATGCGGTGTCTGTGGCGGTGACTTTCGGCTATCGTGCTAAAGACATTCGTCCAAAATCCCGCAAGCCACTCAATGAGATTGTTCATTGGATCGAATAATTTTTTCTTAAATCCGCTCTTTGCTTTCATGGCTTAAAAGTGCGGATTTTTTATGTTTTGGAGACTGACATGTCACGATATTTATTTACGAAAGGCAGACCGCGTTCGTTGCTCTTTCCGATTTTTTTCTTTTCTTTGATTAATCTCATCGTATTTACTCTGTCTCGCCTCGGCTTGTCTTTATGGCAACAAGAACGGGTCAGCGCCGTTAATGGTTGGGGCGAATTGTTCTTGCAAGGCCTACGCATGGATGTGGTGTCTTTGTGTTATTTATTCGGGGTGCCGGCATTATTGACTGTGTTGCTATATCATCAAAACGCGTTAGGTCGCATTTGGCAGCGTATTTTGCGTTTCTGGTTGACGGCCGGCAGTGTGTTTATCGTGTTTATGGAACTGGCGACACCGGCGTTTATTGAAACCTATGATTATCGTCCGAATCGCCTGTTCATCGAATATTTAATTTACCCGAAAGAAGTGTTCTCCATGCTGATGGAAGGGCATTTAAGTGCGGTCATTTTTAGCCTTGTTTTTACGCTGATTGCAGTGGTGGTGTATTGGAAACTGGCCGGTTGGGCGGTGCGCAATATCACGCCAATGCGTTGGACGTGGCGGCCTGTGGTGGCGTTGTTGGTGATTGCCTTGAGTTTTCTTGGTGCGCGTTCCAGTTTTCAACACCGCGGGATCAACCCGGCGATGGTGGCGTTTTCTTCTGATGCCATGGTGAACTCTTTGGTGCTGAATTCAGGTTATTCCGTCATTTATGCGGCGCAACAATTTAAAGACGAAGGTACCTCTTCCGAAGCCTACGGCAAAATGGAGGTGGAAGAAATGCTCTCCATTGTGAAAAACAGCGGTAGTCGCCCGGCAGAGGCTTATATTTCCAAGGACATTCCAACCTTGACTCGCAACCAAGCCACTTACCAAGGCAAACCGAAAAATATCGTGATTGTGTTGGAAGAAAGTTTCGGTGCGCAATTTGTCGGCACGCTAGGTGGTTTGCCATTGTCGCCCGAATTTGACAAGCTGGCACAGCAAGGCTGGTTGTTTGATAATTTATATGCCACCGGCACCCGTTCTGTGCGTGGTATTGAAGCGGTTACCGCCGGTTTCACACCAACGCCGGCACGTGCTGTGGTGAAACTCAACAACAGCCAACGCGGTTTCTTCACCTTGGCACAGTTATTAAGCCAACGGGGTTACGATACGTCCTTTATTTACGGTGGGGAAAAGCATTTTGATAACATGGCGGGCTTTTTCTACGGAAACGGCTTTAAGCGTATTATCGACCAAATGGATTATCAAAACCCAAGCTTCACCGGGACTTGGGGCGTGAGTGACGAAGACTTGTTCACCAAAGCCAATGAGACCTTTACCCAATTACACAACGAAGGTAAACCATTCTTTAGCCTCGTGTTCAGCTCCAGCAACCACGATCCGTTTGAATTCCCGGACGGCAAAATCGATCTGTACGAACAACCGAAAGCCACGCGCAACAACGCGGCAAAATATGCGGATTATGCGATTGGGCATTTCTTCAAACTTGCGAAAGCCTCCAATTATTGGCAAGACACTATTTTCTTAGTGATTGCTGACCACGACTCTCGTGTGGCCGGTGCCAGCCTCATGCCAATTAAGCATTTCCACATTCCGGCATTGATTTTGGGCGAAGGCATCGAGCCGCGTCGTGATAACCGTTTGGTCAGCCAATTTGATATGCCGACGACCTTGCTTTCTTTGGCTGGCATTAGTGGCGACTACCCAATGATCGGCTATGACCTGACTCAACCGAACGATCCAAACCGCGCCATTATGCAGTACGACCAAGTGCAGGCACTGATGCGGGGCAATGATGTGGTGATTCAATTCCCGAAAGTCGGTGCCAAAACCTACCGTTACGACAAAGCCACCGAAACCTTAACGGAAGCAGAGGTGCCGCAAAGCATGGTGAAAGAAGCTTTGGCTCACGCATTGTTAGGCAGCTATTTGTATAAACACCGCTTATACACAACGCCGGAAATCAAACAGGCAGAAAGCAAACGTTAATTTGAAGATGAAAAGTGCGGTGGAAATTCACGATGGATTTTGACCGCACTTTTTTGTTTTTTCTACCCTCATAGGCACTGATTTTCCTACCTCCTCTTTTTTCATAAAAATCTTTGTAAGAAATCAGCAGGTGATATCGTCTAATCAACAAGTAAGAACAGATTTATTTTCTTACGGTTTTTCTTAATGAAAAAAATTCAACACATTTTAATAGGATTAAAGGAGTTTCTTATGAAAAAAATGACATCATTCGTAACATTAGCCGGTGTGCTTGGTATAGCAATGGCTTTTCAAGTTTCTGCTGAAATGAAAAGCATGCAACCAATGGAACAGCAAATGGAGCATAAAATGGAAAGCATGAAAGATGCCAAGCCGATGATGGATAATAAAATGGATAAGATGAAAGAGGGAAAATCAATGAAGCATGACATGAAGAAAAAGATGAAATCAGATAAAAAAATGATGGAAAATAACATGGAACAGGGTATGAAAGAAGCTGAAACAATGAAGCCAAAAATGTAACTTTTAAATGATAAGGCTTGTGATAAACAAGCCTTTTTTACAAAGCATATCATTCATATCTATGAATTCTGCGGTATGGCTTTCTTTGTGAAAGAGGTAGGATTATGATAAATGCCTGCAAGTACAGATAAAACGGATTTTCTTATGTCTTCAACGATGCCGTTGGCTTTTCAATCGATTTCATCTCAGCAAATACAAGATATTCGGGAGCAAATGTTAAAATTTGCACTGCTGCAGTTGCGCGACAAGGATTTGGCGGAAGATGTGGTACAAGAAGCCCTGACAAAGGCGTATCAGCATGCAGCGTCATTTAAAGGTGTGGCCGCGTTAAAAACGTGGTTTTTCGCTATTTTGAAAAATCAGATTATTGATTTGTTGAAGTATCGGCAGCGTGTGGTGACGGTTTCAGAAGTGAGCGATGAAGATGACCCGAATGCGTTTTTTGACCAAGAAGGGCATTGGGATCGTAGTCGATTCCTACCTTCAACTTGGGAAGAACCTCAAGAACAGGCATATAAAAACGAGTTCTGGATTATTTTTGAAGCGTGCTTGGATCATCTGCCGGCACAGCAAGCGCGTGTTTTTATGATGCGAGAATATTTTGATATGCAAAGTGAACAAATTTGCCAAGAATGTGATGTATCCATCTCTAATTTGCACGTGTTGCTATACCGCGCCCGCTTACAATTACAAGCATGTTTGTCCCGCCATTGGTTTGATCATAAGGATAACGCCGGAGAGAAATGATGAAATGTAATCAAGTCACCAAATTTATCTCAATGCACCAAGAAAAACCCCAGTCCTTATTAACACAAGGTCGGGTGTATCTGCATTTGGCTATTTGTCCGTACTGTCGCGCATTTGCTAAAAATTGTAAAAAAATGCATAAGTTAATGCGTGATTTCTCTGAACAATAAGCATCGATTGTTTCTTATTCTGAGGATTTTGATGTCTTTTGAGGGATAAATTAAGTGCGGCGGTATAACCCGTTTTCACTGTAAATCAGTTCTTGAAGTTCTAATTCTAAAAGCTGAATAAGAAGTTGCTCCACCGACAAATTGAGTGTGCTAGAGAGGGAATCAATGCTGATTGGCGTATACCCAATCGCTTGATAAAGTTCAGGATAAGTAGGCGATACCTTTTCCTCTTGTTGCGGAGAAATGACCGTTGGGGAAGAAAAGTGCGGTCTATTTTTCAGGTGTTTTTCCCATGCCATTTGTGGTGCAAGGTTTTCTAAAATATCTTCTACATTTTCTACTAGCATCGCGCCTTGTTTAATAAGTTTATGACAGCCTTGGCTAAATTGACTTTGGATATTGCCGGGTAGAGCAAAAATTTCTCGGTTTTGTTCCAGTGCATAACGAGCGGTGATTAAAGATCCGCTACGTTCGGTGGCTTCGATAATTAATGTCGCGAGAGATAATCCGCTGATAATGCGATTACGGCGGGGAAAGTTTTCTGCGATAGGAGGTTGTAACGGGAAAAACTCAGAAACTAACGCACCACCTTGTTCAATGATATGTTGTGCCAATTTACGGTGTTTTGCCGGATAAACCTCTTCTAAGCCACTCCCTAATACCGCGATAGTCGGCTGTCTCAAATCTACTGCTGCTTGATGACAGAATCCGTCAATGCCCAGCGCAAGTCCGCTGGTTATGATGAAGCCGTTGGTGGTTAATTCTGAGGCAAAATACTTTGCCCAGTATTCCCCATAACTAGAACATTGGCGACTGCCAACGATAGCAATCTGTGGGTGAGATAAGGTGGATGTTTCACCTTTGACGAATAACACTGGTGGTGCGCTGTCAATTTGTTTTAATTGCTGAGGATAGTCCGGATGATAATAATCAAGAATATGATTTCCTTCTTTTTCTCCCCATAAAAGTGCCGGTTCAATATAGCGTTTTTCAGGATTGAACCACGCTTGGATTTGTTGAGCATTCCACCCTATATGTTTGAATGCGGTAACATCGTAATCTTGTAAATCAGATAAATTTACTTGATCAAGTATTTTTTGAATTGAGGTTGGGCCTAGTTTAGGAATTTGTAATAGGCGAAGGAAAAGGGGTAAATGGTTGTTCATGCTCTTCTTTGCTCTTTTTAAAGCAAAATTATACGGAGAGCAGAAATGAGGAGGATAAAAGAGGTGTTATTTTGCGATCAGGATCGTAATTTAGAAAGAAAGAGGATAAAAATTGGGAGAGATGGGGGAGAAATATTATTTTTTATTACCGCACTTTTTAGTATCAAATAAAAAACCCGGCAGGGCAGCCGGGTTTTTCTTTTCGCACTGAATTATTCAGCAACGATAATCACGTTCAAGTGAGAGAAAACTTCGCCATGGAATTGGAAAGTTACTTCATGTTCACCAAGAGTACGGATTAAACCGTTTGGTAAACGAACTTCACTTTTCGCCACTTCAACGCCTTTTGCAGTGATTGCATCAGCGATGTCACGGGTACCGATAGAACCGAATAAACGACCTTCGTCACCTGCTTTAGATGCGATGGTTACAGAACCTAATGCTTCTAAGCGTGCTGCGCGGTCAACAGCAGCGGCTAATGCTTGTGCTGCTTTTTCTTCTAATTCTGCACGACGTGCTTCAAAGTGTTCAATGTTAGCTGCGGTTGCCATAACTGCTTTACCTTGTGGGATTAAGAAGTTACGTGCGTAGCCGGATTTAACATTTACTTGATCGCCCACTTTACCTAAGTGTGCAATTTTATCTAAAAGAATTACTTGCATTTGACCTTCCCCTTCTTAGTGATGATGCGTGTCAGAGTAAGGTAATAACGCTAAATAACGAGCGCGTTTGATTGCGCGAGCTAATTGGCGTTGGTACTTCGCACGAGTACCGGTAATGCGGCTTGGTACAATTTTGCCGCTTTCAGAAATGTAGTTCTTTAATGTAGCGATATCTTTGTAATCGATTTCAACAACATTTTCCGCTGTGAAACGGCAGAACTTACGACGACGGAAATAACGTGCCATTTGGCTGGTCTCCTAATCTATAAATTCGATTTGCTCGGCATGTAAGACTAATTGTTTTGACCCATTATTTAACTGATGGGTGGTTAAAAAACCTTGAATTAATACTTTATTGCCGACCGTAATGCCTTGAGTTTTTTCTACTAATTGATTGCCGCTCACCTGAACCGGAATTTTACACCAAGCTTGTCTTGTTAAATTAGCTTCGACTTGGTTTGAACGATGTTCCAATAAAAATTGGCAATGTTCGATTCCGTTTGGGCTTTTGCGCCGCTTAAGATTACCGGTAACGATACCAATAATGGATAAACGGTTTTCAATGTTCAAATTACTCTTCAGCATCCTCAAAATCGTTGGATTCAACTTCAGTTAAAGCTTTACGATCATCTTTTGCTTTAACCATTGGGGACGCTTCGGTTACGGCGTGCTTAGTGTGAATAACAAGGCTGCGTAATACAGCATCGTTATAACGGAAAGTCGTTTCTAGCTCGTCGATTACTTGTTGAGGCGCTTCTACATTCATAAGCACATAGTGTGCTTTATGTAATTTGTTAATTGGGTATGCTAATTGACGGCGACCCCAATCTTCTAGGCGATGAATTTGACCGCCGGCTTCTTTTACAGAACCGGTGTAACGTTCAATCATGCCCGGTACTTGCTCGCTTTGGTCCGGATGAACCATAAACACGATTTCGTAGTGACGCATTACTGCTCCTTACGGGTTAATCAGCCTCCAACGTAAGACCAGTCACCAATCTTGTGGAAGCAAGGAACTAATTCGGATGTGACTGAGGGCGCAAATTATACACGGAAAGCTGGTTTTTGCAAGAAAAGTGCGGTCGATTTTTCCGGTGTTTTTACATCCAAGCATTATTACGAATAATGCCAACAGCGATACCCTCAATTTCGAATTGCGTCGGTTGAGTCAAATCCACGACAATCGGGGCAAATTCCTCGTTCTCGGCATGTAAATAAACCGTCGAACCTTTACGCTCCAAACGTTTTACCGTGACTTCGTCTTCAATGCGGGCAACGACAACTTGTCCGTTGCGTACGTCCTTGGTGCTATGGACGGCTAATAAGTCACCGTCCAAAATGCCGATGTCTTTCATGGATTGACCATAAACTTTGAGTAGAAAATCCGCTTGTGGTTTGAACATTGTCGGATCAACATGATAGGTGCCTTCAATATGTTGTTCGGCCAAAATCGGTTCGCCTGCGGCAACGCGCCCGATTAACGGTAATCCCGGTTCTTCTTGCCCATTATCTTCAAGCAATAAGCGAATACCACGGGATGTGCCGGAGACGATTTCAATCACGCCTTTTTTCGCTAATGCTTTTAAATGTTCTTCAGCCGCATTTGGCGAGCGAAATCCCAGTTCTTTAGAGATCTCCGCCCGTGTTGGTGGCATGCCGGTAGTTTCAAGATGGTGTTTCAGAAAATCATAAACTTCCTGTTGCCGAGCTGTAAGTGGTTTCATAAATTTACCCTGTTATTTTATACATAAGTAACTGGTATTATATACAGAAAAGCTTGGGGCGCAACCTTTCTTTTGTTAAAATATAAATCGAATCAGAGGCTTATCCTAGAATTGTGTTGTTCGTCACTAATTCTACGATGTTTTTATGCTAAACTAGCGCCAATTTTGCACCAAGTATGTGAAATAACATTAATTATACAAGGACATTTATTATGGCTAGTTTTCTGAATGCTTACCGAAAATTACTTGAATTTCCATTGTCGATTTTAGTAAAAAATAATCCGATTCCTCATCATCCTATTGAAGAACTAGAACTAAATATTTCCCAACCTATCGTTTATGTGTTGCCTTACACATCACAAACCGATTTTGTGATTTTCCGTAAAAACTGTTTGAGCGTGGGCTTGCCGGATCCTTTGGAACAAAATGAAATTAATGGCAATTTATTACCTCGCTTTGTTTTTTTAGATGAAGGTCGCCGCTTTTTTAAATCGAAAGGGGCTAAAAAAGAAACGATCACTGTTTTCAATAAATATTTGGAATTGCACCGCACTTCACCGGATTTAGACGTGCAGTTAATTCCTGTTTCGGTGTTATGGGGAAGAGCTCCGGGGCGTGAAGACCAAGCAGGCTTGCCAAACTTACGTTTGTTAAATGGATTGCAAAAAACAATCGCAGCGTTATGGTTTGGACGTGATACCTTTGTACGTTTCTCTCAAGCGGTATCCTTGCGTTATATGGCGCGTGAACATGGTTTTGATCAGAAGATTGCACAAAAATTAGCCCGTGTGGCCAAAATGCACTTTGCTAAACAACGTATTTCGGCGACCGGTCCACGCTTGCCAAATCGCCAAGCCATGTTTAATAAATTATTACAGTTGCCGGTGATTTTAGCGGCAATTGAGGATGAAGCGAAAAGTAAGAACATCAGCAAAGAGAAAGCGCATAAAGAAGCTGAAAAAATTCTAGATGAAATTGCGGCGAATGTGAGCTATGAAAGTTTACGTGTGGCGGATCGTTTCTTGCGTTGGTTGTGGAATAAATTGTATCAAGGCATTCAAGTAGAGAACGCGGATCGCGTGCGTAAACTGGCGTTAGAAGGCCATGAAATCGTGTATGTGCCTTGTCATCGTAGCCACATTGACTATTTATTGCTTTCTTATGTGTTATATCACCAAGGTTTGGTGACTCCGCATATTGCCGCAGGGATTAACCTTAATTTCTGGCCGGTTGGTGGGATGTTCCGCCGTGGTGGGGCATTTTTCATTCGTCGAACCTTTAAAGGTAACCGCTTATATTCTACGATTTTCCGTGAATATTTGTCGGAGTTGTTCCATCGTGGTTACGCTGTGGAATACTTTATTGAAGGTGGGCGTTCACGTACGGGGCGTTTACTCGCGCCGAAAACCGGTATGATGTCCATGACATTACAGGCATTACAGCAACAACAGAGCCGACCGATTACGGTTGTGCCGGTGTATGTGGGGTATGAACACGTTTTAGAAGTGGACACTTACGCCAAAGAATTACGTGGGGCGGCGAAAGAAAAAGAAAATGCCGGCTTGGTATTACGTGTGATTAAAAAATTGCGTAATTTAGGTAAAGGCTATGTGAATTTCGGTGAGCCTATTACGTTAAATGCTTATTTAAATCAAAACTTCCCAGAATGGAAAGAGCCACCGGAAGATCGCCCTCAATGGTTTAACAAAGCTGTCGATGCGGTTTCCCATCAAGTGATGGTGAATATTAATAAAGCCGCGGCAGTGAATGCCATGAACTTAACCGGCACTGCGTTATTGTCTTCCCGTCAACGTGCACTTTCTCGTGAGCAATTGTTAGAGCAACTTTCCAGTTATCAACAATTATTGCAAAACGTGCCATATTCTGACGATGTCGTTGTGCCGGCTGAAAAACCGGAAATTATGCTGGATCATGTGTTAAGTCTGGATCGAGTCGGTATTTTGGTGGAGAAAGACAACTTCGGTGAAATTGTCCGTTTGGAACGTTCTTCAGCCGTGTTAATGACCTACTACCGCAATAACATTCAACACTTATTTGTGTTGCCATCCTTGGTCGCAAGCATTGTGTTGCATTATGAGGGGATCCAAAAAGATTTAGTGTTAGATGCCGTGCTTAAGATTTACCCGTTCTTGCGTAGCGAATTATTCTTGCATTTTACGGGAGAAGATCAGATCGCACAGCGTGTAGAGCAAATCATTAACGAATTGCAACGCCAAAATATTATTAAGCACAGTGAGAATATGCTGACAATCAATAAACCGAATATTCGGATGTTGCAACTTTGGTCTGCCGGTGTACGTGAAATCTTACAACGCTATTACATTACAGTGAATTTACTGCAAAATAATCCATTGATTTCCCGTGCAGATTTAGAAAAAGAAAGTCAGTCTGTGGCACAACGTTTGTCTGTCCTACATGGCATTAATGCACCTGAATTCTTTGATAAAGCGGTTTTCTCCGCCTTTACGAACAGTTTAAAAGACCAAGGCTATTTCAATGAAAGCGGCAGTGCAAATACGGAAAAATTGTATGTGTTGGCAGAGATTCTAACCCATCTGATTTCAACGGAAATTTGCTTAACGATTAACGGTGCCGTGGCAAAAGTAGAAGAGAAAGAACATAACGAAAGTTAAGAAAACAGAATAATAAAAGTGCGGTCATAAAAAACGTTATTTTTCTCGACCGCACTTTGGTTTCTTAAATTATTTGTTAATAAAAAAGCCATCTCAATAAGATGGCTTTTTTATTTATGTGTCTATTTTAGCGTCTAAACATACCGCCTAATCCGCCGAGCCCGCCGCCCATTAAGCCTTGCATGCCGCGCATCATTTTTGCCATGCCGCCTTTACGCATTTTCTTCATCATACGTTGCATTTCGTCAAATTGTTTGAGTAGCTTGTTTACATCTTGCACCTGCGTGCCGGAACCAAGAGCAATGCGACGACGGCGAGAACCTTTGATGATGTCCGGATTGGCGCGTTCTTTTAAGGTCATGGAATTAATGATGGCTTCGAGTTTGTTGAACATTTTGTCGTCCACCTGATTTTTCACATGATCCGGTAGGTTTTTCGCGCCCGGTAATTTTTCCAACATGGACATCATGCCGCCCATTTTTTTCATTTCGCGTAATTGTTCGCGGAAATCTTCTAAGGTGAAATCGTCGCCTTTTTTGAATTTTTGCGCCATTTTCTCCGCTTTTTCACGGTCAACGGAACGCTCTAAATCTTCAATCAAAGAAAGTACATCACCCATGCCAAGAATGCGCGACGCCACACGATCCGGGTGGAATGGCTCTAACGCATCGGTTTTTTCCCCCACCCCGAGGAATTTAATTGGCTTGCCGGTAATTTGACGAATAGATAATGCGGCACCGCCACGAGCATCGCCGTCCACTTTGGTGAGGATGACACCGGTAAGCGGCAAAGCCTCATTAAAGGCTTTTGCTGTATTTGCCGCATCTTGACCGGTCATGGCATCCACGGTGAAGAGCGTTTCGATTGGATTTAATGCCGCATGAACCTGCTTGATTTCATCCATCATTTCACTATCAACGTGCAAACGACCGGCAGTATCCACGATCAGCACATCGTAGAATTTTAATTTCGCGTCTGCCAAGGCGGCTTTCGCAATATCTACCGGCTTTTGTTTCACATCTGACGGGAAGAAATCGACATTGACCCCTTGGGCGAGGGTTTCTAATTGTTTGATCGCCGCGGGACGATAGACGTCGGCAGAAACAACAAGTACTTTTTTCTTATGACGTTCACGCAGAAATTTGGCCAGTTTACCCACGCTGGTGGTTTTACCCGCCCCTTGCAGACCTGCCATTAAAATCACGGCAGGCGGTTGGGTGGCTAGATTTAAACTTTCGTTGGCTTCACCCATCGCCGCTTCTAATTCGGCTTGGACGATTTTGACGAATTCTTGTCCCGGGGTGAGGCTTTTATTGACTTCCACCCCAATGGCACGCTCTTTTACATTGTTAATAAAATCGCGCACGACCGGCAATGCCACATCGGCTTCTAACAATGCCATGCGAACTTCGCGCAAGGTTTCTTTAATGTTATCTTCGGTTAAACGACCTCGACCGCTGATATTGCGTAAGGTTTTGGAAAGACGATCGGATAAATTCTCAAACATAATATTTCCTGTGGTTAAATCGGAAAGGTATCATCGGTAAAATGCCGTTCATTATACTGAAATTCCGCGCATTTTCACGTCAAATAAAGTCATGGCGATTTTCTCCTGATCTCGTTAGAATAAAACGCCAACAAAACAAAGGAAGCATCATTATGTGGTTTGCGGTTTTATCAATTCTTTTTTACCTCATCAGTGTGTTACGCATTGCTCCTATTTTATTAACCTCGCAAGTGGCGGGAGCCGATGTTAAAACTAAAAAAACACAGTTTTTTTTGACCGCACTTTTGGCGGTGGTTTTTCATCTTATTAGCACTTTCCCACTATTGGGAAACTTGGCAGAAGGGCAGAATTTCAGCATTATGGAAGTAGCTTCATTGATGAGTGTCATGATCGCCATACTTGCCACGTTAGCCATGTTGCGCGTCAACACCATGTGGTTTGTGTTACCGATTGTTTATTGTTTTTCCATTATTAATTTGATTTATGCCACTTTTCTACCAAGCCACATCATTCAATTATTGAACCAAAATACGTCTATGCTTTTTCATATCGGCTTGTCGATTTTTGCTTATGCCGTCTGCTGTATCGCGACTCTGTATGCGATTCAGTTGGTCTGGCTTGATCGTCGTTTGAAAAGCAAAAAGATGACTTTTTCACCAATGGTGCCGCCGCTTATGACGGTAGAGCGTCATTTTTTCCGTTTATTGGTCAGTGGTGAAGTATTGATGACATTCACCCTTATCTCCGGCACCTTTCATTTGGTTAACGCTATGACACCGGATAATATTCATAAAGGTTTATTTTCGTTATTCGGCTGGATTGTATTCGGCATTGCGATTTTAGGCTATAAGCACTACCGCTGGCGTGGAAAAAAGATGATTATTTATGCAATTTCAGGTATGATTTTGCTCACGATTGCTTATTTCGGTAGTCGTCTGATTGTGTAATATCAGTAAATGAGAAAAAAGTGCGGTGAGTTTTTCCCGCCTTTTTTATTTTTAAATTAATGCAAGGATTTCGCTTTGGACAGTATTCCCCTTAGTACGTTATTTATCATTTTAATTGCCTGTTTAGTCCTTTCTGCCTATTTTTCCGGCTCTGAAACAGGTTTGCTTTCTTTAAATAAATATCGCCTGCGTTTTTTAGCAGAGCAGGGCAATAAAGGCGCAAAAAAAGCGGAGATGTTGCTTGCTAAACCGGACAAACTACTGAGTTTTATTCTTATCTTTAATAACCTTGTGAATATTAGTGCCTCCGCGATTGCGACCGTGATTGGGATGCGATTATATGGCGATGCCGGTGTGGCGATTGCCACCGGTGCATTAACGTTCGTGATGTTGATTTTCTCTGAAATTTTCCCAAAAACCGTGGCAGCGATGCACCCGGAAAAAGTGGGGTTGACCTCGAGCCATCTATTAACCCCATTACTCAAAGTTTTTGCTCCTTTAGTTTGGGTGATGAATGTGTTCACCAAATTTTTAATGCGTTTAGTGGGCTTAAAACCGGATCTGAAGAAACAAGTCATTAGCCGCGAAGAATTGCGCAGCATCGTTTCCGAAGCGGGAGAAGCGACACCGGATGAGCAACATCCGCAAATGTTGCTGTCTATTTTGGATATGGAAACCGTTACCGTGGATGACATCATGGTGCCACGCAATGAAATCGGCGGCATTGATATTGATGATGACTGGAAATCTATCATGCGCCAGCTCAATCATGCGGCACATAACCGTGTGGTGTTGTATAAAGGCAGTATGGACGAAAACGTGCTCGGTATTTTGCGTGTTCGCGAAGCGTTCCGTTTGTTGCTGGAAAAAAATGAATTCACCAAAGAAACGTTGATTCGTGCTGCTGATGAAGTGTATTTCATTCCTGAAGGAACGGCTTTAAAGACGCAATTAGCTAATTTCCGTAATAAAAAAGAGCGTATCGGTTTGGTGGTGGACGAATACGGCGATATTAAAGGTTTGGTTACCTTGGAAGATATTTTGGAAGAAATCGTGGGAGATTTCACCACATCTAATGCGCCGACAATTGATGAAGAAGTTGTACAGCAATCTGATGGTTCGATGATTATTGAAGGTTCTGCCAATTTGCGCGATTTAAATAAAATGTTTAATTGGAATTTGGACACCGAAGATGCGCGTACATTTAACGGTTTGATCTTGGAGCATTTGGAAGAAATTCCTGAAGAAGGCACCGTCTGTGAAGTGAATGGCTTGCGGGTGATTATTTTGGAAGTGAGTGACAACATGATTAAACAAGCTAAAGTAGTTAAGCTCTAAAATGTGACTTAAATCAAATTAAAGCGATGAAGTGTCTTCATCGCTTTTTTTATTGCTAAATTTTAATTTACAAACGATGGAAGATTCTTATAATTAATGCGATTCATTATCAGTTGTAAAAGGAGTGTGATTTATCTCCTTCTTTTTATATTTTAAGCACCTCGTCTAAGGGAAAACAAATGCCACAAATTTTTGAATTTTTACACAATTACAGTGATTACATCATCATCGGTTTATTGTTATTTATGAGCGTCTTAATGCTCGCCATGGTAATCGAGCGTTTCTTCTTCTTATCTCGTGTTAAAGTCAACCAATATTCGACGATTTACGCTCTTGAAATTGATTTAAATCGCAACCTTACTGTGATTTCCACCGTTGGTGCGAATGCGCCTTACGTGGGGTTATTGGGGACGGTAATTGGGATCCTTTTAACGTTCTACCAAATTGGTCAATCCGGCGGTGATGTCAATGCCGGCGAAATCATGATGCACTTATCTTTAGCGTTAAAAGCGACCGCACTTGGGATTCTTGTGGCAATTCCTTCCATGATTTTCTATAACGCCTTAGGTCGTAAAGTAGAAGTTAACCGTTTGAAATGGAAAGTATTACATTCTCAAAAGAATAAAGAAGATACCGAAGCATAAGGAATCACCGTGAAAAAGTTTGATGAAATCAACATTATCCCGTTCATTGATATTATGTTGGTGTTGCTTGCCATCGTATTGATTACGGCGTCTTTCATTTCTCAAGGGAAAATCCAAGTGAATGTGCCGAAAGCTAGTTCTTCTGTGGCATTTAAATCCAGTGAGTTGGCGAAATTATTGACGGTGACTGCTGAAGGGGAAGTGTTCTTTAATGACAAACCGACCAGCTTAGAATCGTTAGAAACAGAAATTGCCGCGTGGGATAAATCCCAAAAAGTAACATTAAAAATTGATGCGGGTGCTACTTTCCAAGATTTCGTGTCAGTAACTGATTTATTGGCAAAAAATGAGATTAAAGATGTTGCCATTGTGGCAACTAAAGGTGGCGAAAAATCAAAATCGACAGATGCTCCGTCGGCAACACCTGCTGCGCCACAAAGTGGCAACACAGAAACAACACCGGCAGCGCAGTAGGAGAATCTGAATGCAGAATGCCAAACGTTCGCTGTTAAGTTTCCTGCTATCTGTCGTTATTCATGCCATTATTATCTTTGTGTTATTTTGGAGCCATTTGACAAAAACAGATACGACCGCAAATAGTGCAACCGGCGAAATTTCTACCAGTATTTCTATGGAAATGCTTATGGCGATGGTGGAAGCCGATACGCCACCGGTGGTGGAAAAAGCACCGGAGCCGGAAAAACAGGAGATGGTGGAAGATCCGACAGTAAAACCGGAACCACCTAAGGTTGAGAAACCAAAAGAACCTGAAAAGCCAAAAGAGAAACCGAAAGAGAAACCGAAAGAAAAGCCAAAAGAGAAGCCAAAGGATAAACCGAAACCAAAAACAGATGCTGTGGTAGGTGATCGAACTGTTGAATCCAATGCGTCTGTTAACTCTAAGGCAACTACTACTGGTCCGGCAAATACGACGAATCCGAATTTGGTCGGTAATGGCGTGGGCGGCAGTGAGAGAGATGCTTATTTGTCAGCCGTTCGACGTGAGATTGAAAAACATAAACGTTATCCGGCACGTGCACAAATGATGCGTAAACAAGGTGTTGTCACCGTGTCCTTCTCAATTGCAGCCGATGGTAGTATCAGCGGTGCTAGTGTAGTAAAAAGCTCCGGTGTTGAGGATTTGGATAGCGCGGCATTAAAAGCCGTAGCAAGTGCTCGTTCTATCGGCCCTCGTCCTGCAGGTGTTTCTTCCAGTATTACGGTGCCGATCAGTTTCAATCTGAGATAATTTCTTTCTTACAAATAAAAGTGCGGTCAAAAAATAAATAAATTTTTGACCGCACTTTTTATTTCCTCTTAATGCAGAAAATTAGCTGTGTTTGCTTTTCTGATAGAGCGCCATTGCTTCAGGCATGAGGCGTAATAAGTTTTCTTGGCGATCTTTGTCGCTTGGGTGGGTTGAGCTGAGTTTATCCAACACACTTTGTGAACCTTTAGACGCTTGTTGCATTTTGTCCCATAATCCCGGTGCTGCTTGTGGATTGTAACCGGATTTTGCCATTAATAATAAACCGACTTCATCCGCTTCTGTTTCAGCACTGCGAGAATACGGTTTATCTAACGCCCAGTCTTTGGTTAAGCCAACGACAACAGCGCTTCCGTCAGAACCGATCTGAGTGGATAATGCAACGTGTGCAACTCCGGCAAGTACGTCAGTGAATTGCCCCATATTGGCTTTCTTTTTACCATGTTCTTTTAAGGCATGAGCCATTTCATGCCCCATCACTGTCGCGATTTCATCATCCGTGAGATTCAAGCTTTCTACTAAACCGGTATAAAACGCCATTTTTCCGCCCGGCATTGCCCAAGCATTAAGTTCTTTCGATTTAATCACTTCGATTTGCCAGTTAAACGGCTGACCGGTGTGATTTTTCGCATTGGCATAAGGCACCATTTTGTTGAAAATTTTGTGTACTCGTTGAGCGGTGCGGGATTGGGTGTCTAATTGCCCCTTCGCTTTTGCCTCGGAGATCATTTGACGATAGCCCATTGCCGCTTGTTGGTTGATTGAAGCAGAATCGGCACAAGCACTTAAAATACCGATGATGGAGACGAATGCTAATGTTTTACCAAATTTGAACATAGATTTTCCCTCGTGGATTTGTGTGTAAAAAAGACCGCACTTTTTAAAGATGCGGCCTGTTTTTTGGTGATTTTTGATTATTTTTTTGCACGCTCAAATGAATCAAGGATTTCTTTACGCGCTGCGTCAACGCCTTCCCATCCTTCTACTTTCACCCATTTACCTGCTTCTAACGCTTTGTAGCTTTCGAAGAAGTGTTTGATTTGTGCTTTTAATAATTCCGGTAAATCGTCCACGTCTTTGATGTGGTCGTATTCTTTGCTTAATTTAGTGTGCGGTACCGCAACTACTTTCGCATCGCCACCGGCTTCATCGGTCATTTTCAACACGCCTACCGGACGGCAACGAATAACGGAGCCTGGTTGTAACGGATACGGTGTTGGCACTAACACGTCAACCGGGTCGCCGTCAGAAGATAAGGTGTTGTTCACATAACCGTAGTTTGCCGGATAGAACATTGCGGTTGCCATGAAACGGTCTACAAATAATGTGCCGGTTTCTTTGTCTACTTCATATTTGATTGGATCAGAGTTTGCAGGGATTTCAATAACAACATAGATGTCATCTGGTAATTCTTTACCTGCCGGTACGCTTTCTAAGCCCATTTGTTATTCCTTCTTGTGAGTTAAATAAACGTCGCAATTATAGCGGTAATCGACTTCATTTGTCGAGTTGAGGGAAAATGACATGATAAAATCCGGTTGTCTTTTGTTATTGTACTATTATAATAGTCCAAAATTTTGAGAGAGGATTTTACAATGACAATACAAAAACGCCCTTCATTACTCGGTGGCGCGATGATTATCGCAGGTACGGCAATCGGCGCCGGTATGCTTGCTAACCCAACTTCTACTGCCGGTGTTTGGTTTTTCGGTTCAATTGCGATTCTGATTTACACCTGGTTTTGTATGACCACCTCGGGCTTAATGATTTTAGAAGCCAATTTACATTATCCCACCGGTGCCAGTTTCGATACGATTGTGACTGATTTATTAGGCAAAGGCTGGAACGTCATTAATGGTTTATCTGTCGCCTTTGTGCTTTACATTCTCACTTATGCTTACATCACCTCCGGCGGGAGCATTACGGAAAATTTCCTTAATCAATTAGGCGAAAACGTGGAAGTGGGGCGTAGTGCAGGTTCTTTGATTTTCTGTTTTGTGTTGGCGGCATTTGTATGGTTTTCAACTAAAGCGGTTGACCGTTTTAGTACGGTGTTAATCGCCGGGATGATCATTTCTTTCTTCCTTTCCACCTCCGGTTTGTTGAGCTCGGTGAAAGCCGATGTGTTGCTTAATACCGTGGCGCAGGGCGAACAGCAATATTTACCTTATATTTTGACCGCACTTCCGGTGTGTTTGGTGTCATTTGGTTTCCACGGCAACGTCCCGAGTTTGGTGAAATACTATGATCGTGACGGCAAGCGCGTGATGAAATCCATTTTCCTCGGTACCGGTTTGGCGCTGATTATTTATATTTTGTGGCAGCTTGCCGTTCAAGGTAACTTACCGCGCGCCGAATTTGCACCGGTGATTGCCAAAGGCGGTGATGTGGCGGCCTTATTAGAAGCCTTGAACAAATACATCCAAACGGATTACATCGGGATTATTTTGAATTTCTTTGCCTACATGGCCATCGCCAGTTCTTTCCTTGGTGTCACCTTAGGCTTATTCGATTACATCGCTGACTTGTGTAAATTTGATGACAGCCGCTTAGGACGCACGAAAACGACATTAGTTACTTTCCTACCGCCGTTATTACTGAGTTTGCAATTCCCATTCGGTTTCGTTATCGCTATCGGTTACGCAGGTTTAGCCGCCACGATTTGGGCAGCCATCGTGCCGGCGTTGTTGGCAAAAGCCAGCCGCAAAAAATTCCCGAATGCCACCTATCGTGTACATGGTGGCAACTTCATGGTGTATTTCGTGATTTTATTCGGATTATTGAATATCTTCGCACAAGTGGCATTGCAGTTCGGTTGGATTGCCGACTTCAAAGGATAATATGCAAGAAAAGCAAAGCGTGTATGACAAGGACGATTTTTTCGACCTGTATCAGAAACTGCGTAGCAACCCGAACAGCTTAAATGAAATCGTCGAAAAGCCCACTATGTTGGGCTTAGTCGATGATGTGTCGGGTAAGCGTATTTTAGATTTAGGCTGTGGTTGCGGAGAACATCTCAAGCTCTATTTAGAACGGGGCGCGGCGTTTGTTGCCGGCATCGATTTATCTCAAGCCATGTTGCAGCAGGCAGCAAAAAATCTCGCAGAATTTCGACCGCACTTTTTACTGGAGCAAGCCCCCATGGAACGTTTAGAACAGTTAAATGAGGGCGGTTTTGATTTAATCACCAGTTCCTTTGCTTTTCATTATGTGCAGGATTTTCCTGCCTTATTAGCAAAAATTTATGACAAACTGAAACCAAACGGGCAATTGATTTTCTCTCAAGAGCATCCCATTGTGACCTGTTATCAAGGCGGTGAGCGTTGGGAAAAAGACGCACAAAAACGCCAACTCGCCTATCGTTTGAATTTTTATCGGGATGAAGGCGAACGCCAACGCAACTGGTTTAAGCAACCTTTCACTACCTATCACCGCACCACAGCGACCATCATCAACAACCTGATTTCCGCTGGTTTTCACATTGAGCAAATGGTGGAGCCAATGCTTGCAGACCAACCGCAATGGCAGGATGAATTTAAAGATTTACAACATCGTCCGGTGTTATTGTTTGTTAAGGCGAGAAAAAACACATAAAGTGCGGTCGGTTTTTGATATGTTTTTGAGAAAAGAAGGCGGACAATTTGTCCGCCTTTTAGCGCAGAAAATATCTGCTTTCCGAGTGATAAAAAGTTAGCGCAAGAATGCCGGAATTTTGCTTTCGTATTCTTCGATTTTGTCTTCGTGTTGAAGGGTTAAACCGATGTTATCCAAGCCGTTTAACAAACAATGACGACGGAATTCATCCAGTTCAAAGTGATAGACTTTGCCACCTACAGTGACGGTCATGGCTTCCAAATCCACATGGATTTGTTTGCCTTCATTTGCCCACACCCATTGGAAGATTTCTTCCACTTCCTCTTCGCTTAAGCGAATCGGTAACATATGATTATTCAAGCTATTGTTATAGAAAATATCCGCGAAACTGGGTGCGATCATCACTTTGAAACCGTAATCAGCTAATGCCCAAGGTGCATGTTCACGAGAAGAACCGCAACCAAGGTTTTTACGTGCTAATAAAATGGTTGCACCTTGATATTGTGGATAATTCAATACGAAATCTGGATTTGGTTTAGTGCCTT
>OGJZ01000200.1_pt1 | contig 75170 bp, 70 predicted proteins | sample 1572321 | NCBI WGS metagenome assembly OGJZ01 (sample SAMEA2582086, study PRJEB24529) | metagenome | biome: Human gut stool | place: China | collected 2011 | reverse complement strand
GCACCTCCCTTACAAGGAGGGGGTCACTGGTTCGAGACCGGTATCGCCCACCACTCTACTTTCCATGTAATGTTTTCTCTTTCAAAGCCTTCCTGACGTTTATTCTTTTGGCGTAAAGTGATAAAGTACAGCCTGTTTTTCAACAGAATAAACGGATTCATTTAATGCAAAAAACAATAAAAAATCAGACCGCACTTTTAATTTCAAACGGCCTATTACGTTTAACCGGGAACATTGTCAAAATCTTAAGCTATCCTTTCCATGCACTTTTTCCGAAAAAGCGCTTTACGATTCCTGAATTCAGCCCGGCCAAACGCCAATCCGACAAACCAAGCAAAATTAATCGCGTGATTTGGCAAACCAACTACAGCAATAAAGTGACATTGCCAATTTACTGCAACTATTTGGTCAACCGCTTATTTTCGTTAAGTTACGATTATCGCTATGTCAGTACTGAAGCGCGTAGCGACTATATTGAAAAATATGCCGACTCACGCACGTTTGCTGCTTATAGCCAACTTACAGACGGTGCCGCACAAGCAGATTTTTGGCGCTTATTCACACTCTACCAAGACGGCGGCATTTATATGGATATTGATGGTCATCTTGTCGGCTGCTTAGATACGATGATTGATCCGGAAGATGATGAAGTCCTCATCACCCGTCGCGGGCGTTACACCAACTTTTTCTTAGCCAGCCGCAAAGGTAACCCATTTTTAAAGGAAACGTTGGATATTATTGTGGACAACATTGAAAATCGTCGCGTTGACGGTGGCGTATTTGTTCTTACCGGCCCGGAAACGTTAAACAAAGCCTTAGAAAATAAAGAGGTAAATACGCGCCGCGATAAATTTACTTGCGCTCAAGGCACGTTCGCTAATGAGTATTTCCAATATATGGATAAAAAACGTGGCAAGTGGATCCACGCTAAAAACGAAGATTTATTAAAATAACGGTCAATGACACAAAAAGTGCGGTCACAAAAAGCAAATTTTTTGTTGATCGCCTTTTTTGTTTCTGTGATATATTTTTTAACCAATGACATCAATCACAAATCAGAGGATTCTATGGCACTTTGGGGTGGACGCTTTACGCAGGCGGCGGACAAGCGTTTTAAAAATTTTAACGATTCATTACGCTTTGACTATCGCCTTGCCGAACAAGATATCGAAGGCTCTATCGGCTGGTCGAAAGCCTTGGTTTCCGTCAATATTTTAAGCGCACAAGAACAGCAACAATTAGAACAAGCGCTAAACGAATTATTGATTGAAGTGCGGTCAAATCCGCAAGCGATTTTACAAGATGATGCGGAAGATATTCACAGTTGGGTGGAAAGTAAACTTATCAACAAAGTGGGCAATTTGGGTAAAAAACTGCACACCGGTCGCAGCCGTAACGACCAAGTGGCGCTCGACATCAAAATGTGGTGTAAAGAGCGAGTGGCGGAATTACAACATTCCCTTCGCGAATTACAACGCAAATTGGTGCTCACCGCCGAAAATAACCAAGATGCCGTGATGCCGGGCTACACCCACCTGCAACGCGCCCAACCGATTACCTTTGCACATTGGTGCATGGCCTATGTTGAAATGTTGGATCGCGATTATTCCCGTTTAGCCGATGCTTACCGCCGCATGAACAGCTGCCCGCTAGGCAGTGGCGCCCTTGCCGGTACGGCGTATCCTATCGATCGCGAACAGCTCGCCAAAGATCTCGATTTCGCATTTGCTACCCGCAACAGCTTAGACAGCGTATCTGACCGCGATCATATTGTTGAGCTACTTTCAGCCGCCTCGCTGAGCATGGTGCATTTATCCCGTTTCGCCGAAGATATGATTATTTTCAACAGTGGCGAATCTAACTTTGTGGAACTCTCCGATCGCGTGACGTCGGGCTCCTCCCTCATGCCACAGAAGAAAAACCCTGATGCTTGCGAATTGATTCGCGGTAAAGCGGGACGTGTTATTGGTGCGTTAAATGGAATGTTAATGACCTTAAAAGGTTTACCGTTGGCGTATAACAAAGATATGCAGGAAGATAAAGAAGGCATTTTCGATGCATTGGACACTTGGCAAGATTGCTTAGACATGGCGTCATTAGTGTTAGACGACATCAAAGTGAACGTGAAACGCACTCGCGAATCTGCCCTGAAAGGCTACTCCAACGCCACTGAATTAGCCGATTATTTGGTTGCCAAAGGCGTACCGTTCCGTGATTCCCATCACATTGTGGGCGAAACCGTGGTGTATGCTATCAAGCAACACAAAGCCTTAGAAGACCTGACGATTCCTGAATTTCGCCAATTTTGTGAAAAAGTGTCAGACGATGTGTACGACATTCTTTCTTTACAATCCTGCTTAGACAAACGCGCGGCTAAAGGCGGAGTGTCTCCATTGCGTATCGCGGAAGCCATTGCAGAAGCCAAAACAAGATTCGCCTAACATCTCTTCTAAAGTGCGGTCATAAAAAATCTTATTTTTATGACCGCACTTTTGTTTTCACCCTCTAAAATAAATCCAATCTAATAAACAAACTCATTTTTTAAATAAAAAATAAAATAAGTTAATAATATAAAATAATTTAATTATTTTTTTGTAAAAACATTTGAAAACATATGATTTCCTGTTGCATAGTAATTCCGACTTAGCAATATAGCCAAGCGAAAATAAATAAAGCAAACACCAACACACTATCCACAGGAGAAATTCTTATGTCTCACGCAGTTGCCTCCCTTGAAGAATTCTTAGCAAAAGTCGAACAACGTGACGGAAATCAACCGGAATTTTTACAAGCGATACGCGAAGTATTCACGTCTATTTGGTCATTCCTTGAGAAAAACCCGAAATACCGCTCTGAAGCCTTATTAGAACGTTTAGTTGAGCCGGAACGCATCATTCAATTCCGCGTAGCATGGACAGATGACAAAGGTCAAGTGCAAGTCAACCGCGCCTTCCGCATTCAATTTAACAGCGCTATCGGCCCTTTCAAAGGTGGCATGCGTTTTCACCCGTCCGTTAACCAATCCATTTTAAAATTTTTAGGGTTTGAGCAAATCTTTAAAAATGCTTTAACCACATTGCCAATGGGTGGAGCCAAAGGCGGTTCCGACTTTGATCCAAAAGGTAAAAGCGATGCGGAAGTCATGCGCTTCTGCCAAGCCTTAATGACTGAACTTTATCGCCACATCGGCCCGGACACAGATGTACCGGCAGGTGATATTGGTGTCGGCGCGCGTGAGGTGGGCTATTTAACCGGCATGATGAAAAAACTCTCCAATCAAACCGGCTGTGTCTTTACCGGCAAAGGCTTGAGTTTCGGTGGTAGCTTAATTCGTCCGGAAGCTACCGGTTATGGTTTGGTCTATTTCGTCCAAGCGATGCTGGCAGAAAAAGGTCAAGATTTGAAAGGCAAAACCGTTGCGGTTTCCGGCTCCGGCAACGTGGCACAATATGCGATTGAAAAAGCCCTGCAACTAGGCGCTAAAGTCATTAGCTGTTCCGACTCATCCGGCACCGTTGTGGATGAAGAAGGCTTCACTCAAGAAAAATTAGCCGCTTTAATGGACATCAAAAATGTCAAACGTGGTCGTGTAAAAGATTACGCCGATCTCTTTGGCTTGAAATATGTCGCCGGTGCTCGGCCGTGGCATTTAAAAGTGGACATTGCCCTACCTTGTGCGACCCAAAACGAATTAGCATTAAGCGATGCCCAAACCCTGATCGCCAATGGCGTGCAAGTCGTAGCCGAAGGTGCCAATATGCCAACCACCATTGAAGCCACCAATGCTTTTATTGACGCCGGCGTGCTATTTGGACCAGGCAAAGCAGCAAATGCAGGCGGCGTCGCCACTTCCGGTTTGGAAATGTCGCAAAACGCACAACGCTTAAGTTGGACAAGAGAAGAAGTCGATGCAAAATTGCATCGCATTATGTTAGACATTCATGCTAACTGTAAAAAATACGGCAGTGATGCGCAAGGTAACATCAACTATGTGGTGGGTGCGAACGTCGCCGGTTTCGTTAAAGTAGCTGATGCCATGTTGGCACAAGGCGTGTATTAATCGACACGAAAAACATCTCAAAAAACGACCGCACTTTTGAGGGCAACAAAAAGTGCGGTATTTTTTAAGCTAATTTTGTTATGAGACAGCACATTTTGTTCTAAAAATAAGGCCGCTGGAATATTGAAATTCGCGGAGTTATGGTGTTAAATCTGCACTTATTCTATGGTTATTCTACACAAGGGTTCAAAACAAATTTATGTGCCAATTATTGGGAATGAACTGCAATACGCCGACGGATATTGTGTTTTCATTTGAAGGATTTCGTCATCGTGCCGGACTTACTGATTCCCATTCTGACGGATTTGGTATCGCTTTTTTTGAAGGCAAAGGCGTGCGTATTTTCCGCGACAATAAACCGGGGCACATTTCCCCTATCGCGGATTGTGTAAAACAATACCACATCAAATCCCTCAACGTCATTTCCCATATTCGTAAAGCGACGCAAGGCGATGTAAATCTTGAAAATACCCATCCCTTTATCCGTGAGATCTGGGGTGAAAATTGGGTTTTTGCCCATAATGGCAACTTAACCGAACTGCCCGACATGAGCGAATCTTTCTGTCAACCTATCGGCAGCACAGATTCCGAAACCGCCTTCTGTTACATGGCAGAACAATTAAAAAACCGCTTTCGCAAAAAGCCAAGTGAAGAAGAAATTTTTCAAGCTGTGCAAGATATCAGCAACAAACTCGCAGAGCATGGCACGTTCAACTTTATCCTGTCTAACGGCGAATGGATGATTGCCCGTTGTTCCACCAATTTGCACTACCTCACCCGTAAAGCCCCATTTGGCAAAGCACAACGTGTTGATGATGACGGTGTCATCGACTTCAATGAATACGCCAAAGAGGGCGATAAAGTCACGATCATTACTACCGTGCCGCTCACTAAAGACGAAGTCTGGAGCAAAATGGAAAACGGTGGATTTGTCTTCTTCAAAAATGGGGAGAAAGTATGGGAAATCATCGGCACGCCGAGAACAGAAGTGATTGATGATGGGACGCTAGGCACCGCTAAAGTAGCCTAACCCGGCTCATACAAAAAGTACGGTCGAAAAAACAATGATTTTTCCGACCGCACTTTTTTATGCTTATGACTGTTATCTATTCAAACTCCAATTCCACCGCACTTTCACCGAGCAATGTCACAAGTTCGGTCAGCAATTCATCAGTTGGATTGACCGACCATTGCACGCCCATTTTGACTAAGGCTCTGCCTTGTGGGCTTTGGTAATAAATATGCACCGGCAGAGAATTGCCGCTGTAAGGCTGTAAAATCCGTTTAAATTGCTTAATGAATTGCGGTGTGATTTGTTCTTGAGACAGGCAAATCGCAAGGCTTTTCGCATAGCGTGCACGGGCTTCATCAATCGTCATCAACTCCCGCACGGACATACGCAAACCTTGTGAGAAATCGTCAAAACTGACCTGTCCTGACACCACAATCACCGTGTCTTTTTGCAGCTTCTCACCGAATTTATCTAGCACTTCGCCAAACAAGGTTAAATCCAAACGACCGGAACGGTCATCAATGGTGGCAATGCCGATGTGGTTGCCTTTTTTGGTCACAGCAATGCGCGTATTCACCACTAAACCGCTGGCAGTACTCATTTGTCCACGATAATTCGGCGTCAATTCTTTCAGACGCATTGGGCTGTAATGAGACAATTCTTTCAAATAACGACTCACCGGATGACTGCTGAGATACAGTCCGAGAGTTTCCCGTTCACCGTCTAAAATGGTCTTTTCCGTCCAAGGCGCAATGTTGGCATAAGAATGCTCCACTTCCTCGTTGGTTTCTGTCAACACGCCGAACATATCCGTCTGCCCCAAGGCTTCGTCTTTGGCATGTTGATCAGAGGCACGTAGCGCATCTTCCAGATTTTGTTGTAACGCCGCACGATGTGGCCCAAGTTTATCGAAAGCACCGGATTTAATCAGGCTTTCAAACGTGCGTCGATTGATTTTCTTTAAATCCACACGAGCACATAAATCAAACAAGTTTTTGAAAATACCATCTTTCTCACGAGCTTCCACCAAGGCGGCAATCGGCCCCTCGCCCACGCCTTTAATCGCACCTATTCCATACACAATTTCACCATTTTCATTCACACTAAAATGATGTTTCCCAGTGTTAATGTCAGGCGGAACGACCTTCAAGCCCATGCGCATACATTCGTCATACAAGCCAACGATTTTGTCGGTGTTATCCATTTCCGAGGTCATCACTGCCGCCATAAATTCCGCTGGGTAGTGCGCCTTCAGCCACAGGGTCTGATAGGACACCAAAGCATAGGCGGCAGAGTGCGATTTGTTAAAGCCATAACCCGCAAATTTTTCCACCAAATCGAAGATTTTCATGGAAAGATCACCATCTATGCCATTTTTAATCGCGCCCTCTTCAAATACAGAACGCTGCTTCGCCATTTCTTCCGGTTTTTTCTTACCCATCGCACGACGCAATAAGTCCGCGCCACCCAACGTATAACCTGCCAAGACTTGAGCAATTTGCATAACCTGCTCTTGATACAAAATAATGCCGTAGGTCGGTTCTAAAATCGGCTTAAGGGATTCATGCTGATAGTTGGCATCAGGATAAGACACCTCTTCGCGCCCATGTTTACGATCGATAAAGTTATCCACCATGCCCGATTGCAACGGGCCGGGACGGAACAAGGCTACCAACGCGATAATATCTTCAAAACAGTCCGGCTTGAGGCGCTTAATCAAATCTTTCATGCCGCGCGATTCCAACTGGAACACGGCCGTGGTTTCGGCATTGAGCAACACTTCAAAAGATTGATGATCATCCAATGGAATGGCATTGATATCCACTAACGGTTTGCCTTCTTTTTCCATGCGCGCATTAATCATGTCCAATGCCCATTTGATGATGGTTAAGGTACGCAGACCTAAGAAGTCAAACTTCACCAAACCAGCATATTCCACGTCATTTTTATCGAAGTGGGTGACCGGATGTTTCCCTTCCGAATCGCAATACAACGGTGAAAAATCTGTAATTAGCGTCGGCGAAATCACCACTCCACCGGCATGCTTACCGGCATTTCGTGTGACGCCTTCCAGCTTGCGTGCCATGTCAATAATGGCTCGGACTTCTTCATCGGCATCGTAAATTTCTTGCAGTTTTGGCTCGACTTCAAACGCTTTGGCAAGTGTCATTCCGGGATCCGGCGGCACCAACTTAGAAATGCGATCCACAAAGCCATAAGGTTGTCCCAGTACGCGCCCAACATCTCGAATCACCGCTTTTGCGGCCATGGTACCGAACGTAATAATTTGCGATACCGCGCCGCGCCCATACATTTCAGCGACGTGTTCAATCACGCGGTCGCGCCCGTCCATACAGAAATCCACGTCAAAGTCAGGCATGGAAACCCGTTCTGGATTGAGGAAACGCTCAAAAAGCAAATCGAATTCCAACGGATCCAAATCGGTAATTTTTAACGCATAAGCCACCAAAGATCCTGCCCCAGAGCCCCGTCCCGGCCCCACCGGAATGTCGTTATCTTTTGACCATTGGATAAATTCCATCACGATCAAAAAGTAGCCTGGGAAGCCCATTTGGTTGATTACATCCAGTTCCACCTGCAAGCGCTCATCATATTCTGGGCGGCGCGCTGCACGCTCGTTTTCATCAGGGAATAACACCTTGAGGCGCGCTTCCAAGCCCTCTTTGGCACGCTTAATCAGATAATCTTCGGTGCTTAAATCACCGGTTGGGAATTGTGGCAAGAAATATTCACCCAATCGAATAGTGACATTACAGCGTTGTGCAATCAGTAGCGTATTCTCCAAGGCACTTGGCACATCGGCAAAAAGCTCGCACATTTCTTGCTCGGAGCGAAAATATTGTTGATGGGTATAAAGTTTTGGACGTTTCGGATCGTCTAACGTGAAACCGTCATGAATCGCTACACGAATTTCATGGGCTTCAAAATCTTCTACCTGTAAAAAGCATACATCATTGGTCGCCACCACCGGCAATTGTTCGCGTTCAGCCAGTTCTAACGCGGCTTGAATATAACGTTCTTCATCAGGACGACCGGTACGGGTAAGCGTCAGATAAAAATGATCAGAGAAAAATTCGTGGTAAAAATCCACCGCACTTTTAAGTTCATCAGTGTTGCTGCGCAGTAATTTTTTACCTACATCGCCATTGACGCCGCCGGATAAAACAATCACCCCGGCACGGTGTTCTACCAGCCACTGCTGATCGATATACGGCACATCCGAATAACCGCGCTCATAGGCTTTGGAAAGCAACAAGGTGATATTTTTGTAGCCTTCATTATTTTTTGCCAATAAGGTTAAACGGAATCTTTCCTCGCCACATAGCTCGCTTTGTACCAGCACATCCGCCCCGATAATCGGCTTCACGCCGGAAGATAATGCCTCACCATAAAACCGCACCAAACCGCAAAAGTTGGTGAAATCCGTCAACGCCATCGCCACCATGTTATTTTCCACACAGGCTTTCACCAACGGTTTCACTTTGGCGATACCGTCAATCATGGAAAAATCACTGTGAACCTGCAAATGAACAAAACGTGGCGGTGACATAAACATCCTTAAAATAACAAAAAGTGTGGTCAAAAAATCCAATGGATTTTGAGCGTTGGCTTAACCTATGGGGGCGAAGTTATGGTGCATAATTTTAGCGGTATTTTATCGAGAATTATAGGGATAATTTGCCAAGCTGCATTAGCCCAATAAATCCCCATAAAACGCAGTTTTATTGCTAGAGTTTTGAGCCTCAATCCGCTATATTAGCGCACAACTGTTAGCTGACTTTGGATTTTTAACCATGGATCTCAATTTTCATTTTATTCACCGTGTGCGTAGTCAAGCAAAAACGCTGGCAAATCGCACCGCACTTCGTTACTTCAAAGACAATAACTGGCTGTCTATTTCTTGGTCAGAGTTTCAACAACAAATTGACCAAATTTCCTTAGCGTTATTAGCAAATCATATTGATATTCAAGATAAAATCGGTATTTTTTCACACAATATGCCGCGTTGGACGATCACCGACATCGGTACATTGCAAGTGCGTGCCGTCACCGTGCCGATTTATGCCACGAACACAGCCAAACAAGCCCAATTCATTATCAACAATGCAGATATGAAGATCATTTTCGTAGGCGATCAAGAACAATATGATCAAGTATTGGAAATCGTCGATGAATGCCCGAAACTGGAAAAAATCGTGGCGATGAAAAGTACGATCCATTTGCATGAACACGCCAAAGCCTGCCACTGGCAAGAATTTATCGACATGGCAGATGAGCAATATCAGGCGGAATTACAACAACGGTTGGATAGCAAATGCTTGGAAGATTTGTTCACATTAATTTACACCTCCGGCACGACCGGTGAGCCGAAAGGAGTGATGTTGGATTACGCGAATTTAGCGCACCAACTCAACGCCCACGATCAGGCGCTGAAAGTCGATGATACCGATGTATCTCTTTCCTTCTTGCCGTTATCGCATATTTTTGAACGCGCTTGGGTGGCTTATGTGCTCCATCGTGGTGCAACCAACTGTTACATTGAAGATACCAATCAAGTGCGGTCGGCTTTGACGGAGATTCGTCCGACCTTAATGTGTGCCGTGCCACGGTTTTACGAAAAGATTTATACCGCCATTTTAGACAAAGTTCATCATGCGCCAAAACTTCGCCAACGTATTTTTCATTGGGCGATGGACGTTGGACATCAGCATTTCGATGCCCTTGCCAAAGGACAAAAGATCGGCTTTTTATTAAAACAACAGTATGCCCTCGCCAATAAGCTAGTACTTGGCAAATTGCGAGCGCTACTTGGCGGCCGCATTCGCATGATGCCTTGCGGCGGTGCTAAATTAGAACCGACGATCGGCTTATTTTTCCACAGCATCGGCTTGAACATTAAACTGGGCTACGGCATGACAGAAACCACCGCAACCGTCTCCTGCTGGGATGATTTTCACTTTAACGCCAATTCCATCGGCAGTTTAATGCCGAGCGCGGAAGTCAAAATTGGCGAAAATAACGAAATTCTCGTACGTGGTGGCATGGTGATGAAAGGGTATTACAAAAAACCACAGGAAACCGCCGATGCTTTCACCGCAGACGGTTTTTTAAAAACCGGTGATGCGGGCGAATTTGATGCCGAAGGCAATTTATACATCACCGACCGTATTAAAGAATTAATGAAAACCTCCAACGGCAAATACATTGCACCCCAAGTGTTGGAAAGCAAAATCGGCAAAGATAAATTTATCGAACAAATTGCGGTCATTGCTGATGCAAAAAAATACGTTTCCGCCCTTATCGTGCCTTGCTACGCTGCCCTTGAGGAGTACGCCAAACAGGTCAATATCAAATATCAAGATCGGTTGGAATTGCTCAAAAATTCTGAGATTTTGCAAATGCTAGAACAGCGAATCAATGAATTACAAAAAGAGCTTGCAGGTTGGGAGCAAATCAAACGTTTCACCCTGTTGCCTCAGGCATTCAGCACGCAGCTGGAAGAAATTACCCCTACCTTAAAACTACGCAGAAAAGTCATTCTGCAACGCTATAAAGAGCAGATTGAAGCGATGTATAGTTAAGTTTTTACATAATAAGTGCGGTCAAAATTGACAGTAAATTTTGACCGCACTTTTTTATTTTGAACACAAAACGTCCAATTTGTGATCAAAATCACAAAACAATAAAATTCTTTTATTTTTCTTTTCTGCTAAATTTTCAACAAAACCAATGACTAAGTTGCCTCACGACATTTAATACAGTCCAAATACACAAAAACACTACATATTGTGTGTTGAATTTAAAAAAATATCTATATATAGTATCGCCACTTTGATAACACACTAAATATAGGTGGCTAACATGGGTACATTTTTCGTCATTAAGCGTGATGGTTCACGCATCGGGTTTGAAATTCAACGCATTATTAATGCCATTAAAAAGGCAGCCCAAGCGGTGAGTATTCAAGATGAACGTTTTTGTCATGACATTGCACAAAAAGTCAGCAATGACATTTTCGCGCATCATCAACAAGAAATTGACATTAGCCACATTCAAAAAATTGTCGAAAATCACCTGATGGCCAGCCAATACCCACAAATTGCGCGCGCTTATATTGAGTATCGTCATGAGCGTGATATGGCGCGTGAAAAACGTAGTCAATTAACCAAAGAAATCGAGGGGCTAATTGAACAAAGCAACGTGGAATTGCTCAACGAAAATGCCAATAAAGACGCCAAAGTGATCCCAACACAACGGGATTTATTGGCCGGTATCGTGGCGAAACATTATGCTAAGCGTTACATTTTACCGCGCGATGTCGTAGAAGCTCATGAAAAAGGTGAAATTCACTATCATGATTTGGATTATTCACCTTTCTTCCCGATGTTTAACTGTATGTTAGTCGATTTAAAAGGCATGTTGACCCATGGTTTTAAAATGGGAAATGCAGAAATCGAACCACCAAAATCGATCTGTACCGCAACCGCTGTCACAGCCCAAATCATTGCTCAAGTGGCCAGCCATATTTATGGCGGCACCACCATTAACCGTATTGATGAAGTCCTTTCACCTTATGTGCAGTTAAGCTATGAAAAACACCTGAAAAACGCGGAACAATGGCATATTCCGGATGCGCAAGGATATGCGCAAGCCTTGATTGAAAAAGAATGTTTCGATGCCTTCCAATCCTTGGAATACGAAGTAAACACCTTGCATACCGCCAACGGTCAAACACCGTTCGTTACCTTTGGTTTTGGCTTAGGCACAACTTGGCAAGCACGTTTAATTCAAAAATCCATTTTACAAAATCGAATTCGCGGTTTAGGCAAAAACCACAAAACACCGGTGTTCCCGAAACTGGTCTTTACTCAACGCAAAGGGGTAAATTTGGAACCAAACGACCCGAATTACGATATCAAACAACTTGCGTTGGAATGCGCCAGCAAACGGATGTATCCGGATATTCTGAATTACGACCAAGTCGTCAAAGTCACGGGATCCTTTAAAGCACCCATGGGCTGCCGCAGTTTCTTAGGCGCATACGAAGAGGATAGCGAGCAAATCCATGACGGGCGTAACAACCTTGGCGTAGTGAGCCTCAATTTGCCACGTATCGCCATTGAGGCCAAAGGTGATGAAAAACGTTTTTATGAAATTTTGGATCAACGCTTGGCTTTGGCGAAAAAAGCCTTAATGACCCGTATTGCCCGCTTGGAACACACCAAAGCCCGCGTAGCACCAATTCTCTACATGGAAGGTGCCTGTGGCGTGCGTTTGAAAGCAGACGATAACGTGGCGCAAATCTTCAAAAATGGCCGCGCCTCCATTTCCCTTGGCTACATCGGCATTCACGAAACCATCAATGCGTTGTATCACCAAGGACATATTTACGATGACGAAATTCTGCGAGAAAAAGGCCGTGCTATCGTGGAACACTTAAGCAACGCGGTTAAACAATGGCGTGCCGAAACAGGTTATGCCTTCAGCTTATACTCTACACCAAGTGAAAATCTGTGCGACCGTTTCTGCCGCCTTGACACCAAACAGTTCGGCGTTATCGACGGTGTGACCGATAAAGGTTACTACACCAACAGCTATCACTTGGATGTTGAGAAAAAAGTGAACCCGTACGATAAGTTAGACTTTGAAATGGTGTACCCACCATTGGCTAACGGTGGTTTCATTTGCTACGGCGAATACCCGAACATTCAACATAACTTGAAAGCGTTGGAAGACGTGTGGAATTACAGCTACGACCGCGTGCCTTACTACGGCACCAACACGCCAATCGACGAATGCTACGAATGCGGTTTCACCGGCGAATTTGAATGCACCAGCAAAGGCTTCACCTGCCCGAAATGTGGCAACCACGACAGTGAAAAAGTTTCTGTTACTCGCCGCGTCTGCGGCTACCTCGGCAGCCCGGATGCCCGTCCGTTTAATGCAGGGAAACAGGAAGAGGTGAAGCGTCGGGTTAAACACATGTAATCTTAAGGCGTTGCCAAATCTCCCCTGTCCCCTCTTTGCTAAAGAGGGGGATTTTAGGCGCATTATCACGATAAAGTGCGGTTATTTTTTGGGGAGATATTCAGTCAAAAACATGAAAAAATCTGACCGCACTTTTGCAACGCTCAAATAAAATGGGATCCCGTATAAGACGCCTGAGCGACTTGCCATTTTTAGGCAATTTTCGTCTGTTTGAGCGTAGCGAGTTCGAAAATTGCCTAAAAATGGCAATCAAGCGAAGAACAGCGGCTTATCCGGGTGCACTTTTCTTTGCTTACTTTCTTTTGTGCAAGCAAAAGAAAGTGAGTCGCCATCGGCGAAACCCGATATTTAAAAAAGCGAATTTGATTTAAACAAAACGAAAATGAACTACCTCCAATACTACCCCGTCGATATCGTCAACGGTGAAGGCACGCGTTGTACGCTTTTTGTCAGCGGTTGTACGCACGGCTGTAAGGGGTGCTATAACCAAAAAAGCTGGTCATTTAGCGCCGGGGTGCCCTTTGGTATTGAGATGGAAGAACAAATTCTCAAGGATCTCAAAGACACGCGTATTAAGCGACAAGGATTAACCCTTTCTGGGGGAGACCCTTTGCATCCGAGAAACGTAGAAGCGCTGTTGCCTTTGGTTCAACGGGTAAAACGGGAATGTCCCGACAAAGACATTTGGGTCTGGACGGGTTACAAATTAGAGGAATTGGACGAATATCAACGGCAAATGTTGCCCTACATTGATGTGCTCATTGATGGTAAGTTTATTCAAGAACAGGCGGACCCAAGCTTGGTTTGGCGCGGTTCGGCGAATCAGATCATTCATCGTTTTAAGATTTAATGCCTGCATAAAAGTGCGGTGTTTTTTTAAGCAAATTTTCTGAGGCTATTTTGCCAAATTGTCTCGGCAATCATCTCCGGCGTTTCACGTCTTAATTCACACAACACCTTAAAAACCTGTTGCACTCTTTCCGGGCGATTCGGTTGACCTTGAAAACCGAATACCGGCATGTCGGGCGAATCCGTTTCTAACAGCAAGGCATCAAGCGGCAATTTCGCGATGGTTTGACGGGTTTTATTAGCACGCTCATAGGTAATCGTGCCTCCTACACCAATAGAATAGCCCAAATCCACAAAGCGTTTTGCCTGATCGTAACTGCCTGCAAAACTATGTACGACGCCACGTTTCGGCACCTCAATGCGTTTGAGAAAAGAGAACAGCTGATCGTGCGACTTGCGGGAATGCATGTTCACCGGCAAATCGTGCTTTTTCGCCAAATAGAGTTGCGCTTCAAAAAAATCGCATTGCTTGCGCCATAGCTCATCAGTTAATAATTCCGGCACGGCACGTTCCAAACCGATTTCCGCCACTGCAGTGCAATTTGGCGAACGCGTTGCTAACGCCTGTTCCAATAAATCCAAATCCTGCGCTTGGTGTTCTTTGATGTACAACGGATGTAGCCCCAAGCCGTAATACAAGTGTTCAGGATAAAGTGCGGTCATATTTTCAATCGTTTTGAAATCCCGCTGTAACACGGCGACGATCAAGATCTTTTGCACGCCAGCTATCTGCGCATTTTGCATGAGCTGCGCTAACGGCTCACCGGTGAACTGCTGTAAATAATCGAGATGAGTATGGGTGTCGAAAAATGAATACATATCAATCTAAAAAAATCAGGCAACTCAATGAGTTGCCCATAGTCTTATTCGTCAACGGTAACAGAGGTAATTACCACATCTTCATTCGGGACGTCTTGGTGGAAACCTTTGTTGCCGGTTTTCACACCTTTGATTTTGTCCACAACATCCATGCCTTCAACCACTTCACCGAATACCGCGTAGCCCCACTCTTGCACGACTTCTTTGCCAAACATTTCTTTTGAGCGGTAATCCAAGAAGGTGTTATCCGCCACGTTAATGAAGAATTGTGCCGTCGCAGAATGCGGATCAGAAGTACGCGCCATGGCGATGGTGCCACGCTTGTTGCTTAAACGATTGTTGGCTTCGTTTTTAATCGGTGCGTTAGTTGCTTTCTCACGCATACCGCTTTCCATGCCGCCGCCCTGAATCATAAAACCGTCAATCACGCGGTGGAAAATTGTGTTATCATAAAACCCATTTTTACAATAAGTTAAGAAGTTTTCTGCCGTTACCGGTGCTTTCTCATGATTTAAGGCAATTTTAATGTCGCCCAAATTAGTGTGTAGTGTAATCATTGTGCTTTTCCTATACGAATTAAAGAGCGTCATTATTCCATAATCCGCCCCAAATCGCCATAAAGTGCGGTGCGTTTTCAAAAAGATTTGGATCCCAATATGTTAAAACTTTTCAATACTCTTACTCGCGAAAAAGAAATTTTTAAACCGATTCATGCAGGCAAAATCGGCATGTATGTTTGCGGCGTGACCGTTTACGATCTCTGCCATATCGGGCACGGTCGTACCTTTGTGTGTTTCGATGTGGTGGCGCGTTACTTACGCTATTTAGGCTACGAGTTGACCTATGTGCGCAACATCACTGACGTGGACGACAAAATCATTAAACGCGCTTTAGAAAACAAAGAAACCTGCGATCAATTAGTCGATCGCATGGTCGTGGAAATGTATAAAGATTTTGACGCTTTGAACATTTTGCGTCCGGACTTTGAACCTCGCGCAACCCATCATATTCCTGAAATTATTGCTCTTGTTGAAAAACTGATTCAGCGCGGACACGCTTATGTGGCGGACAACGGCGATGTGATGTTTGATGTAGAAAGTTTCAAAGAATATGGTAAATTGTCCCGCCAAGATTTAGAACAATTACAAGCGGGCGCGCGTATTGAAATCAATGAAATCAAGAAAAATCCAATGGATTTCGTGTTGTGGAAAATGTCCAAACCAAACGAACCAAGTTGGGATTCGCCTTGGGGCAAAGGCCGTCCAGGCTGGCACATCGAATGCTCCGCCATGAACAGCAAACAACTTGGCGAGCATTTTGACATTCACGGTGGCGGCTCTGATCTGATGTTCCCGCACCACGAAAACGAAATCGCCCAATCTTGCTGCGCCCACGGTAACCAGTATGTGAACTACTGGCTGCATTCCGGCATGATCATGGTGGATAAAGAAAAAATGTCGAAATCCCTCGGCAACTTCTTCACGATTCGCGATGTATTAAGCCACTACGATGCAGAAAGCGTACGCTACTTCCTGCTCAGCGCCCACTACCGTAGCCAATTAAATTACAGCGAAGAAAACCTCAATCTCGCCCGCGGTGCCTTGGAACGCCTCTACACCGCATTGCGTGGCACCGATAAAAGTGCGGTGGCTTTTGGCGGTGAAAATTTTGTAGACGCCTTCCGTGAGGCAATGGACGATGATTTCAATACGCCAAACGCCCTTTCTGTGCTATTTGAAATGGCGCGCGAATTGAACAAACTAAAAACCGAAGATAGGGAAAAAGCCAACGGACTTGCTGCACGCTTACGCGAACTTGCCGGCATTCTCGGTTTACTCCAACTCGATCCGGAACAATTCCTACAAGCCGGCTCTGATGATGACGAAGTCGCCAAAATTGAAGGGCTTATCAAACAACGCAACGAAGCCCGCGCCGCCAAAGACTGGCCGGCTGCTGATGCGGCACGCAACGCCTTAACCCAAATGGGCATTGTGTTAGAAGACGGCCCGAACGGAACCACTTGGCGAAAACAATAAGAACACAAGTTAAAAAACAAAAAGGAAAGTGAATCGCTCACTTTCCTTTTTTCTTATTAAGAGCCATAAAATGCGGTTGTTTCTAGCAACGTTTCTCACCTTGAAAAAGACCAGTGAAAACCACCGCACTTTTCAGATTATTTCACCACCCCACCGCTTGCTTGCAAATCAGCGTGGTAAGAAGAACGTACGAACGGGCCACAAGCCGCATGTTCAAAGCCCATGGCTTGTGCTTTTTCGCGGAACATATCAAATTCTGCGGGCGGTACATAACGCGCTACCGGTAAATGGTGACGGCTCGGCTGCAAATACTGCCCGAGAGTCAACATGGTTACACCATGGTCGCGTAAATCCTGCATGACCTCTAAAATTTCTTCGTTTGTTTCGCCTAACCCCACCATTAAACCGGATTTGGTCGGAATATGTGGGAACATGGCTTTAAAGTCTTTCAGTAAACGCAAAGACCATTCGTAATCGGCGCCTGGGCGGATTTCACGGTACAAACGTGGCACGTTTTCTAGGTTGTGGTTAAACACATCCGGCGGATTCGCTTTTAATTTTTCCAACGCCAATTCAATGCGTCCACGGAAATCCGGCACCAAAATTTCAATTTTAATATTCGGATTTAACGCACGAATTTCGCGTACGCAATCGGCAAAATGCCCGGCACCGCGATCAGGTAAGTCGTCACGGTCAACGGAAGTAATCACTACATACCGTAACTTCATGTCCTGAATAGTTTCTGCCAATTTACGCGGTTCTTCAGGATCCGGTGGTAATGGTTTGCCGTGCGCGACATCGCAGAATGGGCAACGGCGGGTACAAATTGCGCCAAGAATCATAAAGGTTGCCGTACCGTGATTGAAACATTCATGTAAGTTAGGGCAAGAAGCCTCTTCACAGACGGAATGCAAACCATGACGACGCATACCGGATTTAATGCTTTGAATACGGGCGCCGTTTGCCGGAATTTTGATTTTCATCCATTCCGGTTTTTTCAGTAGCTCTTGCTCAGGATCGATATTTTTCACCGGGATAATGGAGGTTTTAGCGGCATCGCGATATTTAACACCGCGCTCCATTTTAAAAGGTGTTCCCATTGATATTCCTTAATTTTTTATGAAGATAATGAGATGAAATGCTGTTTATTGATGTTAACAAGTTGTTACATTATACCCTAACTGCTCGGCGAAATGCTTAACTAATTGTGGTGAAACCTTGTCGCAATCGGCGTCTTGAGCCGGAATAAAGTCCGCCAGCTGGCACATTTCTAACCCGGCATAGCCACAAGGGTTAATTTGATGAAAAGGGCTTAAATCCATGTTGATATTAAACGCCAAACCATGAAATGAACGCCCGTGTCGAATGCGCAAGCCAAGGGAACAAATTTTCTTGCCATCAATATACACACCGGGCGCATCCGGTTTTGGATAACCTTCAATACCATAATCTGCTAGCGTTCTTACAACTGACTGCTCAAGTGCGGTAACTAATTGGCGAACATTTAAATTTTCATGGCGCTTCACATCAATCAGCACATACATAATTTGCTGGCCTAAACCGTGATACGTAATCTGCCCACCACGATCCGATTGCACCACAGGAATAGCGCTTTGCTGCAACAAATGCTCCGGTTTGCCGGCCTGACCTTGAGTAAATACCGACGGATGTTGTACCAACCAAATTTCATCAGTGGTATCTTCCGTACGATTATCGGTAAACGACTGCATCTCGTGCCAAACGCTCTCGTAATTGCGAATGCCAAGCTGACGTACAATTAATTCGGATTGCATGATGATTTCCTAAAAACGCTATAAAAAATAACCGCACTTTGGTGATTACAACACCATTCTCACGCCGTTGATTTCTGCCAACTCTTTGTAGAGTTTCTCGATTTGCTCAATATTTTCAGCTCGTACGTTGATGGATACCGAATGATAAGTGCCTTTGCCACTTTCTTTGGTGCTTGGCGTGTAATCGCCTTTAATGATTTTATGAACCGTTTGAACCACATCATCCACTAAATCTGGGCGAGCGGCTCCCACCACTTTAAAAGTAAAATCACAAGGAAACTCAAGAAGATCTTTTAATTTTTTATCATGTGCAAGATCGGTTAAATTTACCGTTTTTTTATCGTTCATTTGTCTTTTCCTAAAAAATTTAACCGCACTTTCATAAAAAGTGCGGTCGGTTTTTGAAATGTTTTTTAAAGATTAACTAAAGAGACTTTTAACCGTGAGTACTAACCAGTCCCAGATTTTACCGAAAATACCGCCCTCTTTGACTTCTTGCATAACTTGCAAATTCACGCTAGCAATGTCTTTACCATCAAGTTGATAGACCACTTTGCCAACGACTTGACCTTTTGCTAATGGTGCTTCGAGGTATTTTTTCTCTAATTCATAACGGGCTTTTAGCTCACTACTTTTACCTTTCGGAATGGTAATAAAGGCATCCTGTAACACGCCTAACTGAATGTTGCTTTCATCACCGTAATAAACTCGTTGTTCGGAAATAGATTTGCCGGCTTCAAAGGTTTTAAAGGTTTCAAAATTCGCAAAGCCCCATTGTAATAATTTTTTGCTTTCCACTTCGCGGCCTTTGTAGGTTGGCACCCCCATCACGACGGAAATCAAACGCATATTATTCGGGTTGGTGGCAGAGGCGACAAGATTATAGCCCGCTTTGTCTGTGTGACCGGTTTTCATGCCATCCACATGAATGGTTTTATCCCACAATAAACCGTTACGGTTCGGTTGCTTGATTTTATTAAAGGTAAACTCTTTTTCTGCATAAATTTTATATTCTTCCGGTAAATCACGAATAATATGCGCACCAATAATTGCCATATCCCGAGCAGAAGAATATTGATTTTCATCATCCAAGCCATGAACAGTTGTGAAATGAGTGTTCTTTAAACCAAACTGTTCTACGTATTTATTCATGGCGTCCACAAAATTCATTACTGTACCGGAAACATGCTCTGCCATCGCCACACAAGCATCATTACCGGATACGATAACAATCCCTCGATTCAAATCAGCAACAGAAACTTGTTGGTTTAAGTTTAAAAACATTTTGGATGATCCAGGGAAATTTTGCCCCCAGGCGCTTTCACCGATCGTGACCACATCCGTATCATGAATTTTACCTTGTTTTAATGCTTGTCCTGTGACATAACTGGTCATCATTTTCGTTAATGATGCCGGATATTGGCGCTGATCCGGATTTAACGCCGCCAATACAGCACCTGAGCTATAGTCCATTAAAATATAGGTTTGCGCATTAATTTCCGGTACAGCAATATTAAATTGAATATCGTCTGCCACGGCGCTAAACGATGTGCCCAAAGCGCCTGCAATTAATGCAATTTTTGTGTGTTTTACTACTTTATTAAACATAAGATTGAACATCCTAACATCATGTAACGGTTATTTATTATAAGAATACACAACCAGCGGTTCGTAATGATTTAATCGCTTTAATTGTGTTTTCAAATCAGCCACTTGAGCCTTCGAGTTTAACGGCCCCAAATGAATATTATACTTCTGCCCATTCGCGGCAATTTCCGCTTTAATATTCTTTAGTGCAAGTTGGTTAATCACCTCTTCAGCATGCTTTTTGCTGGCTAAGTTAATCATTCTCAACTCGTAACTTTCATCTTGAATATGAGGTACTTTAACGTTTTGTAATGCTTCCTTATCAATATCAAGATCGTCCACCGGCAAACGCTTTAAGCCTTCTTCATTGTTACTGGTTTTCACCAACGTAGAAGCGCCCGCGCCAGAAAGCTCGCCTTTGGAATCGACATGTAACGCTTCAATCTTTACCATGCCCATGCCGCTGCCGATAATACCGATTTCTTTTGCTGCCGCATGAGACAAATCAATAATACGACCTTTAGAAAAAGGACCGCGGTCATTAATACGAACAATCACTTTACGTTGGTTATTCATATTCGTCACAAGCGCATAGGAATTCAGTGGTAAGGTTTTATGCGCGGCGGTGAACAAAGTAGAGTTATAGGGCTCCCCACTGGAAGTGCGACGTCCATTAAATTTATTATGGTAATAACTGGCAATACCTTGTTTGCTGTAATCCTTCGCATCCTGGTGCGTTCTAGTTGTATAAACTTCTCCCTTCACTTGATAAGTTTGCGTTGCGTTAGAAAGAGGGCGATACGTTAACTTTGGCCCTTCCACGCCATAAAGCTTTTTCGTTTCTGCTTGCACGGAAAGTGCGGTCAAAAATGAAAATAAAATAAAAATATATTTTACAGTTTGCTTTAAGTTCATTAAATTTCTCCCTCTCTGCAGAGATAGCTATTAAGAAAACTGAAAACTTAATTAGTTCCCTTTAGAAAGTGTTCTTTGTGAGTATGGACCGACATGATCAAGCCAAAGCCCGCCATAATTGCTACATAAGATGTACCGCCATAACTCACCAATGGCAAAGGCACGCCCACCACAGGCAAAATACCACTCACCATTCCAATATTAACAAAGACATAAACAAAGAAAATTAACGTTAATGCCCCAACTAAAATACGCCCAAATGCGGTCGGTGCGCTGATACCAATCATTAAACCGCGAGCAATAATAAACAAATAAATGGCTAATAAAATCAAGAAACCGATCATGCCATATTCTTCGCTTAATACGGCGAAGATAAAATCCGTATGGGGTTCAGGTAAAAATTCCAATTGGGATTGCGTGCCTTGCATCCAACCTTTTCCCCACATGCCGCCGGAACCGATAGCAATCTTAGATTGCCAAATATGGTACCCTGCACCCAATAAGTCCTTTTCCGGATCAAACAAGGTTAAGACTCGGGTACGTTGATAATCGTGCATTAAATAAAACCACATAATCGGCAAAAATGCTGCCAAGGCGAGAACTGCCGCTAAAATCAACCACCAACTCATGCCGGCTAAAAATACCACAAATAGACCTGAGCCGCTAACCAAAATTGATGTGCCTAAGTCCGGCTGAATTGCCACTAACAGCGTTGGAATAAGAATAATCACCAACGCAATCATGGTTTCCTTTATCTTAATCGGTTGCGGTCGATTCCCTAAATACACCGCCACCATCAACGGCACTGCCAGTTTGACGATTTCAGAGGGCTGAAAGCGCACAACGCCCAAATCCAGCCAACGTTGCGCCCCTTTACTGGTTGTCCCGATCAGATCCACTAAAACAAGCATAACAATGCCGAGAATAAATAAATAAGGCGCAATTCGCTGATAAAATTTGGGTGGAAATTGTGCCATCAGCAACATAACGGCAAAACCAAGCCCGACCTGTACAATACGGTTATGAAACATAGCCTCATTTGCACCGGATGCACTATACAATACCAACATACCATAACCGGTAATGACGACGAGTCCGATAAACAACCACAAATCAATATGCAAACGACGCCATAATTCCAACCAAATATTACGATCATTCATTTTCATTTGGTGCCCCCGGCATTGTTGGCATTAGCATTTCTTCCGTCGTTTGTCCGTTACTTTGCCTAAAATAATAGTCCATAATTTTTCTAACGACCGGCGCCGCATTACTGGAGCCACCGCCCGCATTTTCCAAAATCATTGCCACCACGATTTGTGGCTTATCATAAGGCGCAAAAGCGGTAAACCAAGCATGGTCATGTAATTCTTTTTTTAATGCACCGGCGTTGTAGCTCTGATTCTCTTTTAAACTGAACACTTGCGCCGTTCCTGATTTACCTGCCACACGATAAGGCGTTCCCGCAAATGCTTTGCGCCCGGTTCCTGCTGCCGAATTCACCACGTTATACATACCGCGCTTCGCCGCATCCCAATAGTATTGTTTCGGTTCGGTAATATCTTCATATAACAATGGATCTTTATAAGGCTCGACTACTGCTCCTTCGATACTTTTCATTAAGTGCGGCGTATTGACTTTACCGTTATTGACCAGCACGCTCGTGGCTTTTGCTAATTGCAAAGGGGTTGCCGTCCAATAACCTTGTCCGATTCCCACAGAAATCGTATCGCCTTGCACCCACGGTTTTTTGTAGCGTTTTTGTTTCCACTCCCGGGTCGGCATATTCGCAGCAGTTTCTTCCTGAATATCAATACCGGTCGGCACCCCAAAACCAAAGCGTTTCATCCAATCAGACAAGCGATCAATCCCCATGTTATAGGCGGTTTGATAAAAATAGGTATCGGAAGATTCGGTAATGGCTTTATTTAAATCTGTCATGCCATGCCCGCCTTTACGCCAATCGCGAAAACGTTTCGTGGTATTCGGCAAAACCCAATAACCGGGATCAGAAATCGTCATTTCCGGTGTGATCACATTTTCCTGTAACGCCGATACCGCAATGAATGGTTTCACCGTCGACGCCGGTGGATAAGCCCCTTGTGTCACACGACTGTATAAAGGACGGTTCGGATCGTTTAACAAGCGGCTATAAGCCTCCCCTGAAATACCGTCCACAAACAAATTATTATCATAACTCGGCACGGAAACCATAGCTAACACGCTGTTATCTTTCGGATCCATCACCACAACGGCACCTTTTTGCCCCGATAATAAATCGGTAACATAAAGTTGCAAATTCAAATCAATGGTGAGATGAATACTTTTTCCTGCCACTGCCGGCTGTTCGCGTAATTTACGAATCACTTTGCCACGGCTATTCACTTCCACTTCTTCAAAACCGGTGGTGCCGTGTAGCGCTTCCTCATAATAGCGTTCAATGCCTAACTTGCCTAAATCATGGGTGCCCGCATAGTTAGCTAATTTTTCTTCTTTCTTTAAACGCTCTACATCACGATCATTAATCTTCGACACATAGCCCAAAATATGGGTCAACGGCTCGCCATAGAGATAATGCCGTTTAAAATAAGGCTTCACATCCAAACTTGGGAAATTATATTGATTCACCGAAAAACGGGCGATTTGTTCTTCTGTGAGATTTGGTTTCAACAAAATTGGCGTATAGCGTGAAGAACGTTGCCGTTCTTTTTTAAAGTTCTCGATATCCGTATCCGTTAAACCGACCAACACTTTCAATTCTTCAAAAGTGCGGTCTAAATTTTCCACTTTTTCCGGCACGATATATAACCCAAAAAAGGTCAAATTTTCTGCCAATAAGTGACCGTTACGATCGTAAATCAACCCGCGTGTAGGCGGCAACGGCAACAATTTAATGCGGTTTCCGTTAGAGCGGGTTTGATAGCTGTCGTAATTGACCACCTGTAAACCATAGAGATTCAACACTAAAATTGCCGACAAAGCCAAAACGCTGATAAATGACACCAAAGCGCGACGAGCAAATAAATTGCGCTCGGCTTTTTTATCACGAATCGGATCGTATTGTGGCTGAGACAGTAATTTCTTTAAGTTCATTTATTCTCGATGATAAGGATGATTAGTGGTTAATGACCAGGCACGATACAAGCTTTCTGCCACCACCACGCGTACTAACGGATGTGGCAAGGTTAAAGGCGATAGCGACCAACTTTGTTCAGCGGCCATCTTACATTCAGGTGAAAGCCCTTCCGGTCCGCCGATAAGTAAACAGACATCACGTCCGTCATTTTTCCAACCTTCCAGCTGTTGCGCTAATTGCTCGGTCGTCCACGATTTACCAGGAATATCCAATGTCACGATTTTATCCTTTCCGGCCGCTGCCAACATGGCTTTACCTTCCTGTTCTAAAATCCGTTTGATATCGGCATTTTTACCCCGTTTACCGGCAGGAATTTCGATTAATTCAAAAGGGATGTCTTTTGGAAAGCGACGTTGGTATTCCTCAAATCCCGTGGTCACCCACGCCGGCATTTTGGTTCCAACGGCAATTAACTGAATTTTCATCCACGTTCCTCAAAAAAACGTCGTAAAAAACGATCGCACTTTATGCCTTATGCCCAAAGTTTTTCTAATTGATACATTTCGCGACTTTCCGCCTGCATGATATGCACGATAGCCTCGCCCAAATCGACAACCACCCAATCGGCCGTTTCTTTGCCTTCATCGCCAAACACGTCAATGCCGGCAAGTTTACATTCGGTGATTAATTTCTGCGCCAAGGAAGACACGTGACGAGAAGACGTGCCGGTGCAAAGAATCATGGTATCGGTGATGGACGATTTTCCTTTCACGTTTAAAGGCAGAATATCAGTGGCTTTTAAATCATCTAACTTATTCACCACGAAATCGACTAATAACATTATTTTTCCTCAATTGACAAAAGGCGCGAATTTTAACACTGAATAAAATACCCGCCAATCTTTTGACTAGCGTTTCGCGCGAAACGGCTTACGACGTTGATTGTTCGGCGCGCTAAAATTACCTTCCCGTTTTAACCGATAAGGCTTCGGAATATCCTGCAACAATGCATTCGGATCATATTGACTCACCGGAATACTATGCCCGATATATTCTTCAATTGCCGGTAAATTCATAGCGTATTGCTCACAAGCAAAGCTAATGGAAATCCCGCTTTCGCCCGCGCGTCCGGTACGTCCGATACGGTGCACATAATCTTCCCGATCATCCGGCAAGTCATAGTTAAACACATGGGTGACCTCTGCAATGTGCAACCCACGCGCCGCCACATCTGTGGCCACTAAAATGTCCAAATCGCCATCGGTAAATTGTTTCAACAAAGAAAGGCGTTTTTTCTGCGCCACATCGCCGGTTAACAAACCAACACGATGCCCATCCGCGGCTAAATAGCCCCAAATCGCCTCACATTGATGTTTCGTGTTAGCAAAAATAATGCAACGCTCCGGCCATTCTTCTTCTAACAAGGTGAGCAATAGCGGAATTTTATCTTGGTTAGACGGGTAAAATAATTCTTCTTTAATTTGCTGCCCGGTTTTTTGTTCCGGCTCAATTTCCACGTATTCCGGATCATTCATATCTTCAAAGGCAAGTTCGCGCACTTTGTAAGACAGCGTGGCGGAAAATAGCATTGTCAGACGTTGTTGCGCTGGAGGACATTTGCGCAGTAAATAACGAATATCGCGAATAAAACCCAAATCAAACATCCGATCTGCTTCATCTAACACCACCGTTTGAATCTGATCCAAGCGGATAATGCCCTGCTTCACATAATCAATGACGCGTCCGGTTGTACCAATAAGCACATCCACGCCGTTTTCGATGGCTTTTAATTGCTTATCATAGCCATCACCACCATAAGCAAGTGCGGTCTTAAATTTCGTTGTTTTTAAGAAAATCTGCGCATCATGTTCAATTTGCACCGCCAATTCACGGGTCGGTGCCAAAATCAACGCACGCGGTTGATTCTTATCCGTCTCGGTTGGGTGAGTTAATAAATGGTGAAAAAGTGCGGTCAAAAATGCGATTGTTTTTCCCGTGCCGGTTTGGGCTTGCCCTGCGACATCTTTTCCTCGTAAAGTCACCGGCAGTGAAAGCGCCTGAATCGGCGTACAAAATTCAAATCCTTTATTGTTCAACGCCTGTAACACCAAAGGATGTAGCGAAAAATCGGCAAAACGTGCCGAGCTCAAATAATTCTGTTGCATAGTCTCAAATTCATTATAAAAAATTGCCGCTAAGAATAGCACGAACCAAGCAAATCCACCAAAAATTCATCAGCGAGAATTGCAGTAAATAAAACAAGAAAAATTAAAGTCCGCGCTAAAAACACTGTCAAAAACGACCGCACTTTTTCTATACGATTTGAAGCCAATCAAGCAAAACAAGAAAAACTCAGCTAAAAACTAGACAGTGCTTGAATTTAATGCTAATTTACGCGCCAATTTCAAATACCCCATTCATTTATTTCTAATTCATCTAATCTAAATAACTTTCAAATTAATTATGCATCTTACAGAACTTAAAAATATGCCTGTTTCCGATCTCGTGAAACTCGGCGAAGACCAAATGGGTTTAGAAAATTTAGCCCGTTTACGCAAACAAGACATCGTTTTTGCCATTTTGAAACAACACGCGAAAGGCGGGGAAGATATTTTCGGCGGCGGCGTCTTGGAAATTTTACCGGACGGTTTCGGTTTTCTACGTTCGGCGGACAGTTCCTATTTAGCCGGCCCAGATGATATTTACGTTTCTCCAAGCCAAATTCGTCGTTTCAATTTGCAAACCGGGGATAAAATCGAAGGTAAAATTCGACCGCCAAAAGAAGGCGAACGCTACTTTGCCCTCCTTAAAGTTGACCAAGTCAATGACGACAAACCGGAAGTTTCCCGCAGCAAAATCCTTTTCGAAAACTTAACCCCATTACACGCCAACTCCCGTTTAAGAATGGAACGCGGCAACGGCTCTACCGAAGATTTAACCGCCCGTATTTTAGATTTAGCCTCCCCTATCGGGAAAGGTCAACGTGGGTTGATCGTGGCACCACCGAAAGCGGGTAAAACCATGTTGTTGCAAAATATTGCACAAAGCATTACCCACAACTACCCTGATGTGGAGCTTATTGTGTTATTGATCGATGAGCGCCCGGAAGAGGTAACTGAAATGCAACGCTCCGTAAAAGGCGAAGTGATTGCCTCTACCTTTGACGAACCGGCAACCCGTCACGTTCAAGTGGCCGAAATGGTGATTGAAAAAGCGAAGCGTTCTGTAGAACACAAAAAAGACGTGGTGATTTTGCTCGACTCCATTACCCGTTTAGCGCGCGCTTACAACACCGTGACACCGGCATCCGGTAAGATTTTATCCGGTGGTGTGGATGCCAACGCATTACACCGTCCAAAACGTTTCTTCGGTGCAGCGCGTAACGTAGAAGAAGGCGGCAGCTTAACCATTATTGCTACGGCATTAGTAGATACCGGTTCTAAAATGGATGAAGTCATCTTCGAAGAATTTAAAGGTACCGGTAACATGGAATTGCATCTTTCCCGTAAAATTGCGGAAAAACGTGTGTTCCCGGCTATCGACTTTAACCGTTCCGGCACCCGTAAAGAAGACTTGCTCACCACCCCTGACGAGCTACAAAAAATGTGGATCCTACGCAAAATCCTTAATCCGATGGGTGAAGTGGAAGCGATGGAGTTCCTTATCGATAAACTCGCCGTGGCGAAAACCAACGAAGAGTTCTTTGAGATTATGAAACGCTCATAATTCTCACCGCACTTTCAACGAAAAAGCCGCTTTTGATCATGTCAAAAGCGGCTTTTTGTTTATAGCATTTTATGAATTTAAAAAGTGCGGTGAAAAAACATTTCATTTTTCAACCGCACCTTTATCGCATTAATGTAACTCTTTGCCTTTTAATTCCGGCACTAAACACACCGTTGCTAACATATCAATGACATAAATCACGGCTAAAAAGGCAATAGCGGTTTGGAAGGAATAGGCGGAAACCACTGCGCCCACCGCTACCGGACCAAAGCCGCCCACAGCACGTCCTAAGTTAAACAACACGTTTTGTGCGGTAGCGCGCGCTTGCGTCGGGTAAGCTTCTGCCATTAAGGCACCGTAACCGCCCATCATACCGTTAACAAACATCCCTAAGAATGCCCCGGCAATTAACATGGTATTTGGATCCGTTAATTGAGAATACGCAATGATGCTGACCACCGCCCCCGCTTGGAACAATAAGAAACTCGGTTTACGTCCAATGTGATCCGCCAAACGACCGAAAATCCAGATGCCGGCCATCATGCCGCAAACGGTCACCGCCGTCCATACACCAGATTTCGTCAAGCTAAAACCAAGTTGTTTGGAGAGAAAGTTCGGCATCCAAATCATAATGCCGTAATAACCGAAGTTTTGTACGGAGGTCAGGATGACCACGCCCAAACTGACTTTGGCGGTGGCTTTATCTTTCACTAATAATTTGAATGACTCCAATTTAGATGCCCAACGGTTTGTTGGCTTTGGAAGTGCGGTCTGTTTTTGCACAAAAATTTCAGGCTCATGCAAACGGGCACGTAAATACCACGCGACAAATGCAGGGAAGATGCCTACTACAAACATGCCACGCCAACCGATTTGTGGCAGTAATAATGGAGTTAACAATGCCGCGCCTAACACCCCAACCTGCCAGCCAAGCGCCACATAAGAGGCGGCTTTCGCACGGTGACGTGCCGGCCAGGCTTCCGCCGCTAATGCCATGCCGATCCCGAACTCGCCACCTAAACCAATACCGGCGATAGTACGATAGATCAGTAAATCCCAATAACCTTGTGCCAAGGCGCATAAGCCGGTAAATATGGCAAAAAGAATGATCGTCCACGTTAACACGCGCACACGGCCATATTTATCACTTAATGCACCGAAAACGATGCCACCAAAAACAGCACCAACCAATGTCCAAGTCACTAAAGAACCGCCTTGCGCCGGGGTTAACCCCAAATCGGCAGAGATGGCACTTAACATAAAACCGAGGATAAGAAGATCGAAACCGTCCATCGCATAGCCGACGGCAGAGCCTAGCAAGGCCTTCCAGCCATAGCTATTTACTTTTGTAGTCATGTTGAATTGTCCTTCTGTTACTCACAGGTAACATTTAAAGTTTATAAAGAGGTGATTTTTTAGCTTGCATAAAACAAGGCCAAAAAATTGTGCGCTAGTTTACTGATTTCAAGAAAAATTTCAATAAAGTGCGGTAAGTTTTTACGGCGTTTTTTGTGGAGGGAATACGCTGAGGCTAGATAAAATTTAGGCGGTTATAAAAACCGCCTAAATTAGAAAATCAATTATTGATTGTTTTGAACGTAATCAATTGCTGATTGAACTGTTGTGATTTTTTCAGCTTCTTCATCTGGAATTTCGATATCGAATTCTTCTTCTAAAGCCATAACTAATTCAACAGTATCTAAAGAATCCGCACCTAAATCTTCAACGAAAGACGCTTCAGATTTTACATCTTCTTCCTTCACGCCTAATTGTTCAACGATGATTTTTTTTACGCGTTCTTCAATGCTCATTTGTTTCTTCCTATGTTTAAGTTTACGCTCATTGCGATAAGTTAAGTAGTGTATGTATTTGTAAAAAATTTGCAATATTTCCGGTGAGAGGTCAAACCTCAAAAACATTGAATTTTCACAAAACCATACAGTGAAAAAATAGTTACGTCTTCCACGAACCCTTGAATGACCTAACCAAGTTACATTGCGAGGGGATTTTAACACTAAGCCACTCGTTTGGCTATTGCTTTTATCCGCTTTACTGCGAGTAACCTTTTGCTAAATAGCACTTAGCTCATGTACATGCCGCCATTAACATGCAACGTTGTACCGTTAATATAGGACGCATCCTCAGAGGCCAAAAATGCCACGGCTTTAGCGATATCTTTCGGCTCACCTAAACGACCTGCCGGGATTTGAGTTAATAAGTTATTTTTTAACTCTTCACTTAATACGTCTGTCATATCGGTCGCGATAAAACCCGGAGCTACGACGTTTACCGTAATACCACGGGAGGCTACTTCTTTTGCCAAGGCTTTACTGAAACCAATGAGACCTGCTTTTGCCGCACAATAATTTGTCTGACCGGCATTCCCCATGGAGCCCACGACAGAACCAATGTTGATAATACGCCCGAAACGTTTTTTCATCATGGTGCGAAGCATCGCTTTAGAAAGATAATAAACAGAACTTAAGTTGGTTTGCAAAATATCGAACCATTCTTCATCTTTCATGCGCATTAACAAATTATCACGGGTAATACCGGCGTTATTCACTAAAATATCAATGTCGCCAAATTCTTGTTTGATCTGTTCCAATACCGCATCAATGGAAGCTTGATCGGCAACATTTAATACTAATCCTTTGCCTTTCTCACCTAAATAGGCAGAAATACTTTCAGCGCCTTTCTCAGACGTTGCTGTACCGATGACAAAAGCGCCTTTTGATACTAATTCTTCGGCTACTGCACGACCAATACCACGGGTTGCACCTGTCACTAATGCAATTTTACCTTGCATAACTTTCTCTCCTTTTTATTCTTATGCTAATACTTCTTCGACGGAATCGAGGGATTTAACATCATTTACAGAAACCGCTTGTAAGGAATCCACGATTCGTTTTGTTAACCCGTTTAACACTTTACCTGGGCCAACTTCAACCAACACTTCTACACCGTTTTGTGCCATTTTCTCTACAGTTTCCGTCCAACGTACCGGGCTATAAAGCTGGCGAACTAAGGCATTACGAATCGCATCGGCTTCAATTTCATTTTTTACATCTACGTTATTTAGAACAGAAACACCAGCCTCTTTCAACGTAATACTTTCCAAGGAAACAGACAATTGATCAGCCGCCGGTTTCATTAAAGCACAGTGTGAAGGCACACTCACCGCTAACGGTAATGCACGTTTAGCACCGGCTTCTTTACATAATGCTGCCGCACGTTCTACTGCTGCTTTCGCTCCGGCAATCACGACTTGTCCCGGTGAATTGAAGTTCACAGCGGAAACCACTTCGCCCTGTTCTGCTTGTTTGCAGGCGTTAATAATGGCGTCATTGTCTAAACCAATGATCGCGTACATCGCTCCAGTACCTTCCGGTACGGCTTGTTGCATAAGCTTACCGCGCAATTCCACTAATTTAACCGCATCTTGGAAATCTAACACACCGGCACACACCAACGCAGAATATTCACCTAAGCTATGACCAGCCATCACCTCCGGTTTTAATGCCGGGTATTTTTGTTGCCATACACGATAAACAGCCACAGATGCCGTTAACAACGCTGGCTGCGTTTGCCATGTCTTGTTTAATTCTTCCGCAGGGCCTTCCTGCACTAATTGCCACAAATCATATCCCAATACTTCTGAAGCTTGTTTAAAAGTTTCTTGTACAATTGGGTAGTCGCCGGCTAATTCCGCTAACATTCCCACCGTTTGTGAACCTTGTCCTGGGAAAACCATTGCAAATTTTTTCATGTTTCTTACCTATATTAAAAAATAAATCAATTTATTCCGATATGCGTTACAGTCGAAAAGTGCGGTCAAAAATAACCGCACTTTTTTCACGAATAATAACAGATTATCTAAAATCTCACTAAGGCCGAACCCCAAGTCCAACCACCGCCAAAGGCTTCAAGAAGGAGCAACTGACCACGCTGAATACGTCCATCACGCACAGCTTCATCCAATGCGACCGGCACAGTTGCCGCACTGTTATTCGCATAACGATCTAACGTGACCACCACTTGCGACATATCCATATCTAATTTTTTCGCAGTCGCCGAAATAATACGCAAATTAGCTTGGTGAGGCACCAACCAATCAATGTCTTTTTTATCTAAATTATTGGCGGCAAGGGTTTCTTCCACCACATTCGATAGTTCACGCACAGCTAATTTAAAGGTTTCATTGCCTTGCATTTCGATATAGCCGGATTTTGCCACACCACGCTCAGGCTGAGGAAGTAACAATGCCGCATTTTTATCTGCTGAGGCGTGTAAATGGGTAGAAATAATCCCTTCTTGTTCCGATGTTTCCAAAATAACAGCGCCAGCACCATCACCGAATAACACGACAGTGCTACGATCTGTTTCATCTAACTTACGGGAATTTAAATCAGAACCGATCACGAGCACTTTTTTCACTTTACCGGTACGAATAAATTGGTCGGCAACACCTAACGCATACACAAAGCCGGTACAAGCTGCCGCTAGATCAAATGCAATAGCATCGTCAATCTCTAACATCCCTTGAATTTGGCAAGCTGCACTTGGATAAGCATGAGAGTTGCTGGTTGTTGCCACTAAAATAAGATCAATTTCCTGTGGATTGATGTTTGCCGCTTCAATGGCTTTTTGGGCCGCTTCAAATCCCATGGTAGAGACGGTTTCATCCGGTGCTGCAATGCGACGTTCACGAATACCGGAACGGGTAACAATCCACTCATCTGAAGTATCTACCATTTTTTCTAAATCGGCATTGGTACGAATATGTTGGGGTAAATAGCTACCTGTCGATAAAATTTTGCTAAACATAGTCATCTCGTTAAAATAATAGCGAGGGAACTCACTACTTCATTAATATTTCATTTTTATTTAAGCCCGCCAAAATTTTTTGTGGAATTTGACGTCGGGTTTGTAATGCCGCATCGGCAATCGCATAAGCAAATGCCTCTATATTTGCACTTCCGTGACTTTTCACCACAACGGAAGTCAAACCGATAAGCGATGCGCCATTATATTGATCAGGGTTGATTTGCTTTAATCGTTGATATTTATCTTTGAAAAGATATTTAATTAAATACCCAAAAACGTGACTTAATATACTCTTTTTCTTATCACTTTTCAGTAGAGAAATCACGTTCTTTGCCGCGCCTTCCAAGGTTTTCAGCGCAACATTACCGGCAAAGCCATCTGTCACAATCACATCCGCCTTGCCATTGAGTAAAAAATTGCCTTCAAGGAATCCAATGTAATTAAGTGCGGTGTCTTTTTTCAGTAAATCTGCCGCATCCCGGATAGATTTGTATCCTTTCACCGCCTCAATACCAATATTCAATAACGCAATGCGTGGATAAACCAAATTCAGGGTATTTTCTGCAAAAATGGCTCCCATCAAGGCAAATTGATACAAGTTTTCTGCATCGCACTCAACATTTGCCCCAAGATCCAACATAATCGAACGCTCACCTGTCACTGTTGGGATCGTAGAAATCAGTGCCGGACGATGGATACCTTCTAGAGGTTGCAACAAGATTTTCGATAAGCCCATCAAAGCTGCTGTATCACCGGCACTCACACAGGCCTGCGCATCCCCTTTTTGTACTGCTTCAATTGCTAAACGCATAGAGGTCTCTTTGCTATGACGCAAGGCGTAGGAAATACCCTGACGACTATCAATCACACGAGCACAATGAACAATGTCACAACGTTGCCGAATACTGTTGGGAGCAGAAGATAAAAGCGGAAGAATTTGTTGGCGATCGCCAAACAATAAGAGAGAAAGCGTTGGATCTCGTTCCAAGGCTAAAATGGATGCTGGGATAGTAATACGGGGACCAATGTCCCCGCCCATCGCATCTAACGCAAGGGTTAGACGACTCAAGTGATTACCTTTATGTAATTGAGATAATTACTTGTTAATCACTTTACGACCACGATAGTAACCGTCAGCGGTTACATGGTGACGCAAATGAGTTTCACCACTTGCTTTATCAACGGATACTGCAGCAGTTGTTAACGCATCGTGAGAACGACGCATATCACGACGTGAACGGGATTTTTTATTTTGTTGAACAGCCATTGGCTATACTCCTAAATTATTTTTGCTTTAAATTAGCTAATACAGCGAACGGGTTCGGTTTTTTTGCCAATTCTTCCGGCAATTCGCCAAAAACCTGTTCAGCCACGGACACTTCACAGTGTTCAGATGAATGCATTGGCACAATCGGCAAACTCAAAATGAGTTCATCTTCAATTGTTCCAAGTAAATCTATTTCACCGAATTCATTGAATTCAATTGGCTCATAGATTTCCGGCAATACATCAATTTGATCCAAATTAGCCACCGGACTGTAACAAAACGCACAATCAACGGTTTGAACGAAAGGTTCGCCACAACGCTGACAATTTAATTCAACATCAACCTTGGCATGACCTTTCATGACAACCAATTTTTGCGGATCAATAAAGAACGATAATGTAACCTGTGCATCGCTGAGCACTTTACTGACCGATTCGGCAAGACGACTTAATTGATTAGCGGAGTAATAACCCTGATAATCCAATCTTCGTTGCGCATCCTTTACCGGATCAACAGTTAGGGGTAGTTTTACCTTTTGCATAGGGAGCGCATATTACCCTTTGAAAAAAAAATAGTCAAAGGAAATTATTGCTCCAAGCATGAAAATCAGTGCTAAAAATCGATTTTTTCCATCAACATAAATTTTGTCTCCGGAAAGCGTTTGGCTAAGTAACCGCGCAGATATTGTTGCGTATCTTGAGTAATCAATTCGTCAGCCGGCGGATAAAGATTGTAAATCAATGCCTCTACGCTAATTTTTCGCTGAGCGCACGCCTCAAGGCTGAGTAATGTGTGATTAATACTTCCCAATCTGCCCGACGTTACCAGAATTAACGGATACCCACGCGCCGCAAGGTAATCCAACGTGGTTTTCTCCTCTGAATAAGGCACCATCAAGCCTCCCGCGCCTTCCAGCAAAACATAATCGTAGTTTTGTGCTAAAAGTGCGGTAGATTTTTCAATTGTTTTTTCATCAATGCACGTCTGTTGCAAACGAGCGGCCATGTGAGGCGAGCAGGGATAATCAAACAAATAAGGACATGTGATGCCCTGACGATCTTCCTCAGTTAACACAATGCCTTGAATTTTTCGGTGAACGATAATGTCCGTCGATATATCCTGACAGCCCGTTTGCACCATTTTCTGTGTAATCACCGAATATCCCTGCTGCATTAAATGCTTAGCGTAATATCCTGTTGCGATAGATTTACCGATGTCCGTATCAATTCCCGAAACGAATAATACCTTTCCCATCATTTTTCCTCTTTTTTCTGCGCCAACATTAAAATAGGCACATAAGTTAACGAGACCTTGCCCTGCTCGTCGGCATACTGTTGTCGATATTGTTCACAAAAACGGGCAATTTTCTTGTAATGCCAACTTTGATTATTGGTTGCCGTCACTCCGGTCTCTTTCAAATGCTTAAGCACCGACAGCGGCGAATCAAATTTCAGCTGAATTTCTTTTTGTTCCAAATGCAACACAGAAAAAGCTATGGTTAATGTTTCCAGCCATTGAGCTAGATCGGGGTAATCCAAACCGACACCTGTTAAGGCCCTGATTTCGTGTAAATTGGTCGGGGCAAACGTACCGAATAAAATCATGCCATGAGGTGTTAAATGTGCTGCACAACGTTGAAGAAACGACAGTGGGTCAACAAACCACTGAATGGTCGAGGCGGAAGCAATCAAATCATATTGATGAGCAAAATCAAGACGCTCGCCACAACCTTGGTAAAAACGATAATTTTTCTGCGGCAAATTACGTACCAAGTGGTTGGTAACATCGCATAAATCGTTGCAATCCCAATGTGCCGCGTTGATATGTTGCATGAGTAAACGGGTAAAATTGCCTGTGCCACAACCAATCTCTAACACACGCTGAAATTGATTGCCGCCTTTCTCCAATAGCAACTGTAATAAATCTTCGGTAATTTGCTTTTGAGCAATGGCATTTTGTTCATAGGTTGGTAAGGCGGCGCTGAAACATTGCATCACCCGTTGTTGCGTTATTGCCATAGCTGTTCCCAAGTTTGTAGCAATGGGAACAGGTAATGTCCACCACCCATTTCACTCACCTCACAGCGTTCATGCCAATAATTCCGCTGGTTTTGCGCTGGGAAAATACGATCTTGCGTGCCAATAATCGCTTTCGTCCAAAGTAACCCCGTATGTTGATGTTCTGCCGATAACGCATCATAAAGTGCGGTCAATTCTGCGTGTATTTCTTCCATTGAACGCCGTCCTTCCAAGGATTGATATTGCTGCAATAACTGTTTGTCACCACACATGCGACGCTCAAATTTGCCTTGATTGATTTCATCTAGCGTATCCAATGTGCCTTGAAAAACCGCACATGGAATGCCGTAGTCATCATGCGTGGGCAAGCCTGTGCCATTCATCGCCGTTGCGGAAAGCAAGGGGATTTGTCCCATTACATGTTCAGCTACCCAAACGCCCATCGACCACGCCACCAAACGTACATTTTCATAACGAGAAAAATCAAACTCCAACGAAAAATCCCGATAGTCATAACACAGCAACAGATCATGCGCCGGTGGAATGGCTAAATGTTGCACGACAGAAGGCGGTGTGCCCCAACCGGCAAAATAAACGATTAAATTCCGGCTTGGTGGATTTTGGCTAATTAATTGATATTGCATAAAAATAACTGTTCTATAAATTTCTCAAGTTCATCATGCGTGATGTCAGCGGTGAGAGACAAACGAATGCGCGAGGTGCCGACAGGCACTGTCGGCGGACGAATCGGTAGGCAATAATATCCTTGCTGTTGCAAGCGTTGTGCCGTTTGCACGGTGCGTTGGTTGTCACCAAGAATAAATGGCACGATATGGCTTTCACTTGGCATTGGCATATTTAACTTTTCTGCCACGATGTGCCGTAAGTGCGCACTTAATTGCATAAGGTGTTGCCGTTTCGCCTGAAAGTGCGGTCGTTTTTCAAAGAGAAATTCTGTCCACGCCACATTAAACGGGGGTAACGCGGTGCTAAAAATCAACGGGCGCATGGTATTAATTAAATAATCTTTGATCACCTGATCGCAAACCACATAAGCCCCCATCGATGCCAACGCTTTGCCGAATGTGCCTACCAAGAAATCAATGTACGGAAGACAATTCATTTGCTCGGCAACGCCTAAACCCTGTTCGCCGTAAACACCAATGCCATGCGCTTCATCTATATATAACATGACGTTGTCGAATTGCCTTTTAAATTCAACTAATTGAGGCAAATCGGCAAAATCGCCGTCCATGCTAAACAGGCTTTCCGTCACCACAATAATGCGTTCGTAGTTGAGATGCTGTTTTTGCAAAATCTCGTGCAAATGGGCGTAATCATTGTGGCGATAACGCACAAACGGCGCATCGCTCAAACGGATGCCGTCAATAATACTGGCATGCACCAGCTTGTCTGCCACGATCAACGTCTGTTTATTGGCTACCGCCGGTAAAATGCCGATGTTGGCATGATAGCCGCTGTTAAATAACAAACAGGCTTCACGCTGAAATGCCTCCGCCATTCGTTGCTCAAGGCTTTCATACTCAGAGAAATTCCCGGTTAATAAACGGGAAGAGGATGAGGTAAAGTGCGGTCGTTTTTCCGCGAGTTTTTCAAGAAATGCTTGCTGCAATGCATCGTCATTAGCCAGCCCGAGATAATCATTGGACGCCAAATTAAGCATTGATCGTCCGTTTTGCTCCACAAACTTGCCCTTATGCACAATTTGCGGAAAACGACGATATTGTTCTTTTTGACGGAGTTTTTCCAACTGCGCGGCAAAATAATCTGACTTACTCATGGTATTCCTCTTTAATTGCCGCCAGCATACCAGCGGTTAATGCGGATAATTGGGCTGAACTGATAATAAACGGTGGCATGATATAGACAAGCTTGCCGAAAGGGCGCACCCAAACACCGTGCTCCACCAGACGTTCCTGCAAACTCGCCAAATTCACCGGCTCGTGCATTTCCAATACGCCGATGGCGCCTAGAACGCGCACTTCTTTGACGGATTTAAAACTTTCTGCGACCTGTAACTCGGCTTTCAGTTGGGCTTCGATCCGTTGGACATTGCCCTGCCAATCACTATCCAGTAATACATCAACAGATTCGGCGGCAATGGCACAAGCCAGCGGATTCGCCATAAAGGTCGGGCCATGCATAAAACAGTGCGCTTCGCCCTGACAAATGGTTTGCGCAATGGCGCGTGTGGTGATGGTGGCGGACAGGGTTAAATAACCGCCTGTAAGTGCTTTGCCGATACACATAATATCCGGCGAAATGCCGGCATATTCCGCGGCAAACAATTTGCCCGTGCGCCCAAAACCGGTGGCAATTTCATCAAAAATCAGCAATACGCCGTATTGTTCGCACAGCTGCTTGGCGCGCATCAAATACATAGGCGAATAGAAATACATTCCCCCCGCCCCTTGCACCACCGGTTCCAAAATAAGTGCGGTCAGTTCTACGCCTTTTTTTTCTAATAAATCTGCTAAGGGTTTTATATCGTCTTCGTTCCAAGGGTGCCCAAAAGGCGTTTGTGGCTGCGGGAGAAAATATTGCACCGGCAAACTTTTCGCAAACAGCCCATGCATGCCTGTCACCGGATCGCACACCGACATCGCATGCCAAGTGTCGCCGTGATAACCGGAACGAATAGTGGCAAATTTATGCCGTTGTGTTTCGCCTTTGGCGTGTTGATATTGAATCGCCATTTTCATCGCCACTTCTACGGCAATAGAGCCGCTGTCGGCAAAGAAGATTTGCTCCAATCCTTGCGGCAATAAAGGCAATAATTTTTGCGCCAATTTGACGGCGGGTTCATGTGTTAAACCGCCAAACATAATGTGGCTCATTTGTTCCAACTGTTTTGTCGCTGCCGCATTCAAACGTGGATGATTGTAGCCGTGCAACGCCGCCCACCAAGAGGACATTCCGTCAATCAGTTGGCGACCATCTTTTAGCGTGATCATCACTCCTTCGGCGCGTTCAACGGCATAAATCGGGGTGGTTGGTGGAAGTGCAGCATAAGGATGCCAAATATGCTCACGATCAAATTGCAATAACTGTTGTTGGTTCATAGGGTTAGCTTCAAAAATTAAGAGGTCGTAATTTTACCTGAGAAAATAAGGCAATTCTAAAGCTTTGCACTTCCCCATCCGATTTTTTGTGTTTTTTGAGGCATTTGCCACAATTTTGATGATTTTCAGTACGGAATAAAGCAGCGAATCCGCCGATACATTGCACAAGCCGAATAAGTTGTTATAATCACCGACTTCTTTTTGACACTGTAGAAAAAATAACCATTATGAATAAATTCACTTATTGGCAACGTGCGAAAGTTGCTTTTCAATACATTATGCCGCAACTGTATTTAACCCAATTAGCCGGCTGGTTTGCCCAACAAAAATGGGGTGCGGTAACACATTTCGTGATCAAGGTTTTTGCGAAAAAATACAACGTGGACATGAGCGAAGCTAAAAAAGAGAACTTTAGTGATTATGAAAGCTTCAACCAATTTTTTATTCGTGAGTTAAAAGACGACGCGCGAAAAATCAATGAAAATCCGACCGCACTTTGCTTACCGGCGGATGGTCGCGTGAGCCAAATCGGGCATATTGACGATGAACGCTTATTGCAAGCCAAAGGGCATTTTTTCAGCCTATCGGATTTGTTGGCAGGCGATGAAGAATTAGTTAACACCTTTAAAAACGGCGAATTTGCCACGATTTATTTATCTCCGCGTGATTATCACCGCGTCCACATGCCGTGCGATGCGACCTTGCGCAAAATGATTTATGTGCCGGGCGATTTATTCTCGGTCAATCCGTTCTTAGCGGAACACGTACCAAATTTATTCGCTCGCAATGAACGCGTTATTTGTGTTTTCGATACAGCGTTCGGGCCGATGGTACAAATCCTTGTGGGCGCGACTATCACTGCCAGCATGAGTACGGTTTGGGCAGGCGTCATTAATCCACCGCGCACCGGTGAAATCAAAGTCTGGACATATCAAGGGGACAACGCCATTAAACTTACCAAAGGCCAAGAGATGGGCGCATTCCAATTGGGTTCAACCGTCATTAACTTATTCCAGGCGAATTCCGTGACCTTAGCAGAACATTTAGAGGTGGACGTTCCGGTAAGAATGGGTGAAATCTTAGCCACGATGAAATAGTTTTATCAACATAAAGGAAAACAACATGACAGCAGAATTTTTCAATCAAGTGAGATTAGACGATACCGAAGCCAAAGGCAGTTACGGTATCGGTTTGCAAATCGGTCAACAATTATTGGATAGCCAATTAGCGGTGAAAGCAGAAGCGGTAGCAAAAGGGATTTACGATGTGTTAAATCAACATGTGCCGGCATTAGATTTCAATGAAATAAGCCAAGCATTGCAACAATTGCAACAACAAGCCGCGGAAGCCCAACAAGCGCAATTCAAAGAAATTGAAGCCGCCGGTAAAGCTTTCTTAGAGGCGAACAAACAAAAAGACGGCGTGAAAGTCACGGATTCCGGCTTACAATATGAAGTGTTAGTTGAAGGCAACGGCAACGTGCCGTCGACAACCGATAAAGTACGCGTTCACTACACCGGCACATTACCGGACGGTACCGTATTCGACAGCTCTGTCGCACGCGGTCAACCGGCGGAATTTCCGGTTAACGGCGTGATCAAAGGTTGGATCGAAGCGCTTTCCATGATGCCGGTCGGTTCTAAATGGCGTTTGGCAATTCCACACGAATTAGCCTATGGCGAACGTGGCGCAGGCGCAGCCATCCCGCCATTCAGTCCATTAGTCTTTGAAGTGGAATTGTTAGAGATTCTTTAATCGGAACTTATTTCACCCAAAACGGCGTTAATCATAGCGCCGTTTTTTATATGAAAATCGCCACGCTATTTAATTTCCTCAGCAAGAAAAGCACATAAAAGTGCGGTCGTTTTCTAGGATGTTTTTTCACGCGTTCCAGTGTTTTTCACTCTCAAGATCTGATAAAGTCTGCGCTCACAACAGGCTGATTTTTAATGACCATTTTCAGGAGCAACAAGAATGAAAAAAATCGAAGCAATCATTAAACCGTTTAAATTGGATGATGTGCGCGAAGCCTTATCTGACATCGGCATTACCGGCATGACCGTCACCGAAGTCCGTGGTTTCGGACGCCAAAAAGGGCATACGGAATTGTATCGTGGTGCCGAATACATGGTGGATTTTCTGCCGAAAGTGAAAATGGAAATTGTAGTACCTGATGATTTATTAGAACAATGCTTGGACGCTATCGTCGATACGGCACAAACCGGCAAAATCGGAGACGGCAAAATTTTTGTATATGAAGTGGAACGGGTGATTCGTATCCGTACCGGCGAAGAAAACGAGGATGCGATTTAGTTAATGGAAAAACACGCTTCTTTAGTAAAAGCACTGGTCGCCTGTGCTGCTATCGTGATTATTTTAGCCGGTATTAAAGCGGCCTCAGAAATTGTCGTGCCATTTTTACTGTCGCTGTTTATCGCGATTATTTGCTCGCCGTCACTCAATTACCTGACCAAGAAAAAAGTGCCCTACGGTCTCGCCATTGGCTTGTTGTTAGCATTGACTTTAATCGTCTTTTTCTTTCTGTTCGGCTTAATTAACAGCACAATCCAAGAATTTAGCCAATCGATCCCGCAATATCGCCAATTATTGGGCGAACGGGTTAATAGCCTAGTGGCACTTTCACAAAGTCTGAAAATCCCGTTGGATATTTCCGAAAAAAGCATCATGGAGCATTTCGATCCAAGCGTGATCATGAATTTTGTGCGTCGTGTTTTTCTCAGCTTTTCCGGCGTGGTCACCAATATTTTCGTGTTGGTGTTAGTCGTGATTTTCATGTTGTTGGAAGCCCCTTATGCTAAACACAAATTTGCCGTGGTATTTAGCAGTGACTCGAAGGAAATCAGCCAACAAGAACGTTATTTAGATCGTATTCTACAAGGCGTTATCAGCTACCTTGGCGTAAAAACCATGATGAGTTTGTTAACCGCTATTTGCATTTGGCTTTTATTGGAAATTGTCGGTGTGCAATATGCGATTTTGTGGGCAACACTAAGTTTCCTGCTCAATTACATTCCCAATATCGGCTCAATTATCGCTGCCATTCCGATTATCGTACAGGCATTGTTACTCAACGGTTTTGTGGTGGGCTTAGAAGTCATTATCGGTGTCATTGCCATCAACATGATTATCGGCAATGTGCTTGAACCTCGATTAATGGGTAAAAAATTGGGGCTTTCCACGTTGGTGGTATTCCTGTCTTTGTTGTTCTGGGGATGGTTGCTAGGAACAGTAGGAATGTTGCTGTCTGTGCCGCTCACCATGGCACTCAAAATTGCCTTAGAAGCTAGCCCAACAACCGTGAAGTACGCCTTGTTGCTCGGTGATTCTGACAGTGCCCATGAAAATAAATAATCCTGCGTATCAGAGCCTTGTTTCGACAAGGCTCTTTTTCGATAAAAAACACAATTTCGTGCTATAATCCCGCCACTTTTATCATCATTTTTACAACGTCTTTCACAACGCCACGATCACGCATATGAAAAAATTTTTCTTCCTTCTTTTGTTCCTCGTTGCCTTATTGGCAGGCGCCGGCTTTTGGGGATATCAACAACTAGAACAGTTTGTACAACAACCCGTCAATGTACAAAAGGATCAACTTCTTACCGTAGAACGTGGCACAACCGGTAATAAATTAGTCACGTTGTTAGAGCAAGAAGGTATTTTGGACAGTGCCGCATTATTGCCTTGGGCCTTAAAATTGCACCCGAAATTGAGCAAAGTGAAAGCGGGCACTTATTTGTTGGATGATGTGAAAACCGTAGAAGATTTGCTGAAATTACTCAACTCAGGCAAAGAAGCGCAATTTAACGTGCAATTTATTGAAGGCAACACCTTTAAAAATTGGCGAAAACGCCTCGAAAACGCACCGCACTTAAAACAGACCTTAAAAGATAAATCCGAACAAGAGATTTTCCAGTTATTGGCACTGCCAAAAGTCTCAAAAGCCATTGATGAATGGATGAAAATCGACGGTTGGTTGTATCCGGACACTTATAATTACACGCCGAACTCTACCGACTTAGAACTGTTGCAACGCGCTGCAGAACGCATGAAAAAAGCCTTAGATAAAGCCTGGAATGAGCGCGATAAGGACTTACCCTTAGAAAATCCTTACGAGATGTTGATTCTCGCGTCTATCGTAGAAAAAGAAACCGGCATCGCCGCAGAGCGCCCTCAAGTGGCGTCGGTGTTTATCAATCGTTTGAAAGCCAAAATGAAGCTTCAAACCGATCCGACAGTGATTTACGGCATGGGGGAGGATTACAACGGTAATATTCGTAAAAAAGATTTAGAAACGCCGACCCCTTATAACACCTATGTGATTGATGGTTTACCGCCAACGCCGATTGCCATGCCAAGCGAAGATGCATTACAAGCTGTGGCGCATCCTGCGCAAACGGAATTTTATTATTTCGTTGCAGACGGCACGGGCGGCCACAAATTCAGTCGGAACTTAAATGAACACAATAAAGCGGTGCAGGAATATTTACGCTGGCACCGCCAACAAAACGGAAAATAATATGACAGGCAAATTTATCGTTATTGAAGGCTTAGAAGGCGCGGGCAAAAGCACCGCCCATCAATGTGTCGTGGATACCTTAAAGGAATTGGGTATTAATGATGTCGTGTTCACCCGAGAACCCGGTGGTACACCCTTAGCAGAAAAATTACGCCACCTCATTAAACATGAAACAGAGGAACCGGTCACAGACAAAGCCGAATTGTTGATGTTATATGCCGCCCGGATTCAATTAGTGGACAATGTCATTAAGCCCGCCCTCGCCCAAGGTAAATGGGTGGTGGGTGATCGCCATGATATGTCTTCCCAAGCCTACCAAGGCGGTGGTCGCCAGTTGGGAGAGGCTTTGTTAACTAACTTAAAACAAACCGTATTGGGCGATTTTGAGCCGGATTTGACCCTGTATTTAGACATTGATCCAGCCGTTGGTTTAGCGCGAGCTCGTGGACGCGGCGAACTGGATCGCATTGAACAACAACATCTGGATTTTTTCCACCGCACTCGTGCCCGTTATTTAGCGTTAGTCAAAGACAATCCGAAAGCCGTGATGATCAATGCGGAACAATCCATTGAGCAAGTGCAGGCAGACATTAAAAGTGCACTCAAAAATTGGTGGATTTCGCTATCAAAATGAGCCTTTTAACCCCTTGGCTGACGCCAACTTATCACAAAATCACACAGGCTTTTGATGAGGCTTTAGGGCATCACGCTCTGCTGATTCGCGCCGATGACGGCCTCGGTGCCGAACAACTTTGTTCCGCATTGGCAAAACGTCTGATGTGCTTAACACCCAACGGGGCGGAGGCTTGTGGCGAATGCCATGCTTGCCATTTAATGCAAGCCAACAGCCACCCAGATTTCCAGCCTATCTCGCCTATTGAGAACAAGGACATCGGGGTAGATCAAATTCGTGCCATGAACGAACAAGCGACGCAACATGCGCAGCAAAACGGCAATAAAGTCATTTATATCGAACAGGCGCATCGTCTGACGGAAGCCGCTGCCAACGCCATTTTAAAAACGTTGGAAGAGCCTCGTCCAAATACCTATTTCATTTTGCAGTGCGATATGCAAAAGGCGTTGTTGCCAACCATTTACAGTCGCTGCCAAGTGTGGAATCTCTTACCACCGGACACAGACACGGCATTACAGTGGTTACAATCACAAACGTCCGCCAAAACATCTGATATATTGACCGCACTTCGGGTGAATTATGCTCGACCACTGCTCGCACTTGCCATGTTAGAGCAAAATTTACTGGCACAACGACGGGAATTTTTACGCCAATTTTGGCTCTTCTATCGCCGTTGTTCACCTTTGGAATTACTGCCGTTTTTTACTAAAGAACTTGTCTTGCAGCAGCTGGATTGGTTGTCGGCTTTTTTAAGCGACAGTTTGAAAAACAAACTGAATATTCGCGAAGATTGGGTTTGCCAAGACATTGAACAGGGTGTCATTCAATTTAGCCAAGGACTTTCTGCCCCGGCATTATTAAAAGCAACACAAATTGTTAGCAAAGTGCGGTCGGATTTATCAGCAAATTCGGCGTTGAATTTAGAATTGATTTTACTCGACGGGATGACCCGTTTAATTACTGAAGTATTTGAAGGATAAAATATGTTTATTGTGGATTCCCATTGCCATTTAGATGCCTTGGATTACGAAACATTACATCAAAATATTGCTGATGTCGTGGCAAAGGCAAAAGCACGCGATGTGAAACATTTATTAGCAATTGGCGTGACCTTGAGCCGTTTTGAAAAAGTGTATCCGGAATTAGCAAAATTCGATAACGTCTCTTTAGCCTGTGGGGTACACCCGCTGGATTTTGAAGAAGAACCTTATGATGCCGCGCGCTTGTTACGCTTGGCGCAAGATCCGAAAGTCATCGCCATCGGCGAAATCGGCTTAGATTATTATTACAGTGCAGAAAATAAAGCTGCCCAACAAGCCGTGTTTGCCAGCCAAATTGACGTGGCCAATCAGCTAAATAAACCGGTCATCATTCACACACGCGAGGCGCGCGAAGACACGATTCGCCTATTGCGCGACAATCAGGCAGAAAAGTGCGGTGGTGTTTTGCATTGTTTTACCGAAAACTATGACATGGCAAAACAAGCCTTAGACTTGGGTTTTTACATTTCCATTTCAGGGATTATCACCTTTAAAAATGCGGAAGAACTTCGGGATGTGGTGCGCAAACTGCCGTTAGACCGCCTGTTGGTGGAAACCGATTCGCCTTACTTGGCACCGGTACCTTATCGTGGTAAACAAAATCAACCGGCATATACCCGCGAAGTCTGTGAATATATTGCGACATTGAAAGGCGTGTCACCAGAAGAAATGGCGCAAATCACCACACAAAACTTCGAGCGTTTATTTAAAATTCAGGTACAATAATTAACCAATCTCATTTCAATAGGACAAAAAGATGAGAAAATTTTTAAAATATTTTTTTATTTCCGTCATTTTTATTTTTCATTTATGCATTGCTGCGGCGATAAATTATGCGATGCCGAGCTATGATGTCACCAAAGTGACTGGCGTTGAAGTGAAACGGGTGGATAAAGACGGGCCAATTACAAAAGCCAATCCGGCAGACGGCCCGACCCGCGATGTGTATTTTATCAATACGCAACATGAAAACGGCAAAGTGATGGTATATCGCAACGAAGATACCCGTTGGGGTTTTCCGTTCTATTTCAAATTCGGCTCAGCAAATTTACAGGCATTGGCGCAAGCCTTGGGCAATGAAGAAAAAATCGTGGAAATCAAATATTACGGCTGGCGTTTAACGATGTTTGATGAGTTTCCAAATGCGTTATCCGTAAAAGAAATAACGGAAACCAATACCCCAAGCCACCCGATTCTTAGCTATATTCTTTACGTACTTTTATTCTTTACCTTCTTCTTTGCCGTGCAGTTTATTCGCGGCTGGTTTGATAGCGAAAATTAGGTTTCTTTTTTCATTTCTTTTGTGCGGTTAAAAACGCAGTCAAAATTAACCGCACTTTATCTCTCGTTTATATCAAGTTATAGAGAACCTTATGAGTTTATTCAGTGCAATTTTAATTTTAATCTTACTGATTATTGTCAGTGCCATCGTGTCCTCTGCCGAAATTTCATTGGCAGGCGCGCGTCGTATTAAATTACAAAACATGGCTAACGAAGGGAATACTAAAGCCGCCATGGTGCTCAAATTACAGGAGCAACCGGGACGTTTTATTACGGTGGTGCAAATCGGCTTAAACATGGTTGCCGTCTTGGGCGGGGTCATTGGCGAAGCGACTATCAGCGTGCATTTACAAGCGTTTCTGCAACAATATACCGATGCGCCTTGGGTTGACAGTGCTGCATCTTGGCTTGCCTTTATCATTGTCACCGCTTCGTTCATTTTATTAGCGGATTTAATGCCAAAACGTCTTGCATTAATCAATCCGGAAGCGGTGGCACTACGCACGGTGCGCATTATGCAACTGTGCATTATCCTATTAAAACCGATTGTGTGGATTTTTGATTCGTTGGCGAATGTGATATTCCGCCTATTCAGAATTTCCACTATACGCGTTGAAAGCATGACACCGGAAGATATTGTCGCTGTGGTAGATGCGGGCGCAGAAGCTGGTGTGTTAAAAGCACAGGAACATTATTTAATCGAAAATATCTTTGATATGCAGCAACGCACGGTCACCTCCACCATGACCACCCGTGAAAACATCATTTTTTTAGACCGCACTTTTACCCGTCAACAAGTGCTAGACACGTTAACGAAAAACTCCCATTCTAAATTATTGATTTGCGATCAGGGCTTGGATCATATTTTAGGGTATGTGGAGTCCCACAGTTTGTTGACCTTGTTTTTAAAAGAAGAACAGGTGCAATTAACCGACAACCGCTTATTGCGCAAGTTATTGTACGTGCCGGACACATTGTCCTTATATGAAGTGTTGGAGCTGTTTAAATCCACCGGTGAAGATTTCGCCGTCATCGTCAACGAATACGCGTTAGTCGTAGGGATTGTAACCTTAAACGATGTGATGAGCATTGTGATGGGCGAATTGGTTTCCAGTGAAGAAGAACAAATTATTCGCCGTGATGAAGATTCTTGGCTGATTGATGGCGCCACGCCGTTGGAAGATGTGAAACGTGCCTTGGATATTGAAAGTTTCCCGCACGATGAAAATTATGAGACCATCGCCGGTTTTATGATGTATATGTTGCGTAAAATCCCGAAAAAAACCGATTTTGTGTTATATGACCGCTATAAATTTGAAATTATCGACACCGAGAATTTTAAAATCGATCAGTTGATGGTGTCTTTTAGAAAAGACTTGGCGGAATAAGGATTCTTTTCACTTAGGCGAGCGTTCCGTTTTTTCTCCCGCTCGCCAACCCTATTCCAAGCATTCTTCCTCCCCCTACATCAGACCAAGGAGGAAGAATATCAAAACACACGGAAAACCCACCGCACTTTTATGCAAAATTCACTTTCTGACCAAAATCAAAAAACGGCAATCGTAAGGATTTTGTTCATCGGCCGGACGGTATTGTTCAAATTCAATCGACCAGTCATGCCAATCGATTTGCGGAAAGAAAGTGTCGCCGTCTAATTCTGTTTGAATTTCAGTGAGGTAAAGACGACTCGCCTGCGGTAAATATTGTTTGAAAAGCTGTCCGCCACCAATCAACATAATTTCCTCAGAATCACGGACAAAATCCACCGCACTTTCCAGACTCTCTTTCCACACAACGCCTTCATACATGAAGGGTTGGCGTGAAAGCACAATATTCGTGCGTTTCGGTAACGGGCGACCAATGCTTTCAAAGGTTTTTCGCCCCATGATCACCGGTTTGCCGGTCGTGTTTTGACGAAACCAAGCCAGGTCCGCAGGCAAATGCCACGGCATTTGGTTATCTTTACCGATAACATGATTTTTCGTCATGGCGACAATCAGGCTTAAATTCATGTATTTTCCTAAGTTATTTAATGGCTTAACGTGCGGTTACTATACCACAGGTTTTCCGCGATAGAACAACAGACCTGGCAATGCTAACCCGAAAACCAATGCACCAAGAATAAAGGTGGTGTTGATAAAGGAATTGATCATTTGCGCAAACAGTTCGTCAGAAAAACCGTAATGGTGAATCTGTACAATCGCTATCATGGCTTTGTAAGCATGCACGCCGGGAATCATTGGAATAATTGCCGCCACGGTGAAGACTTTCGGGTGTGCCAAATAACGATGGGAAAGGTGAACCCCGATAAAACCAATCAGCGCAGCACCAACCAGCGTGGCAAAAATAATCGGCATATCCCAATGGAGCAACAAGGTACGGGTTACATGCCCTAACGCGCCAAGCATCGCACAATATTTCAACGCTTTAGCCGGCACATTGAACAACAGCGCAAAGCCCACGGCAGGAATTGCCGCAAAGAACATATCATCGAGTAACCAAAATAACCAATCCATCTTAGTTCCCCCAAGTCGTAATGTTCAGCACGCTGAGCGCAAAGACAATGCCCAAACATGCCCCAAAGGTGAGAATGGTCGCCACCGCCCAACGACTAATCCCCATGTTAACGTAGCCTTTTAAAATATCCGCCAGTGAATTGATTAACGGGAATCCCGGCACCAACAATAAAGCGCTGGACGCCAAGGCAATTTGCGGATCATTGCCGATTTGATATTTCAGGCTCATACCGGCAATCAATGACGCTACAAAGGCCGTAATACAAAAAACAATCATGGGGTTGTAATGCCGTTTAGACAATTCCTGTCGCACATACATCGCCACAGAGGAAGCCAAGAAAGTGATGAGACTAATTAATGCATCACCTCCGGATAAATGCGCAAAGGAGGCACAAGACACCCCCACCATCAAGACAACAAAATAACGGTTATATTTTAATGGTTTGAGGTGGTCTAGTTTTTTCTTCACCAGATGTAAATCGTATATACCATGTTCCGCAGAAATAATAATACGTTGAACATCCGTGACCATTTGCATATTAATGCCTTTGTCGGCACTTTTACGGGTCGTCGTAATGCAATGTCCATTGGTGAGCGTGGTAAGAATCACTGCGTTAGCGGTTAATGCGCATTCCACGCTGGCAACTCCAAGGGCAACACCAAGTCGTTGTGTCATTTGCACCACCACTGCACTTTCCACGCCATGTTGTAATAACAACAACGCTGTTTCTACGCATACACGGGTAACGTCTCGTTGGTATTCCTGAGTAATCTGTTGTGCTTTTATCATACTTTTACCTAAATTAACTGTGCCACCCATTATAAAACTTTCTAAAAGGAACAACAGTATTTCATCTTCTGACCAACAAAGTGCGGTGGATTTTCCCGATAAATTTAATGCTTTTTGCCATGCTTAATGCTAACTTAAACGCATTTTTGACAAGGAGTCAGTATGCAACAGAATAACAAAACCATTGTGGTGAAATTCGGCACCAGCACCTTAACCCAAGGTACACCAAAATTAAATTTAGCGTACATGATGGAAATCGTCCGTCAGTTGGCACAATTACATCGCGCCGGCTTTCGTTTAGTGATTGTCACTTCAGGCGCCATTGCCGCCGGTCGGCATTATTTAAATCACCCGCAATTACCGCCTACTGTGGCATCCAAACAATTATTGGCGGCAGTAGGTCAAAGCCAGCTGATTCAAACCTGGGAAAAACTCTTTGCCATTTATGATATTCATATCGGACAAATGTTGTTAACCCGTGCGGATATTGAAGATCGCGAACGCTTTCTCAATGCACGCGATACATTACATGCACTATTAGATAATCACATCATCCCTGTTATCAATGAAAATGATGCTGTCGCCACAGCAGAAATTAAAGTGGGTGATAACGACAATTTATCCGCCTTGGTAGCGATTTTAGTCCAAGCGGAACAGCTTTATTTATTGACCGATCAACAAGGCTTGTTTGACAGCGACCCGCGTAAAAATCCACAGGCGAAATTGATTCCGGTAGTGGAGAAGATCACTGATCATATTCGTTCTATCGCGGGCGGTAGCGGCACGAATTTAGGTACCGGTGGCATGTCCACCAAAATCACCGCAGCAGATGTCGCCACCCGTTCTGGCATTGAAACTATTATTGCGCCGGGTAATCAACCTAACGTCATCGTCGATTTAGCACACGATCAAGCCATCGGTACCAAATTCACGGTACAAGCAGATCGCTTGGAAAGCCGTAAGCAATGGCTCTTCGCTGCGCCTTCTGCAGGCGTGCTAACGATTGATGATGGCGCGCAAAGTGCGGTGTTAATTCAGCACAAATCCTTACTGCCGGCGGGTATCGTTGATGTCAGTGGGCGCTTCTCCCGTGGTGAAGTCGTGCGCATTCGTAACTCGCAAGGCAAAGACATTGCTCTCGGCATGCCACGTTATAACAGCGATGCACTGGAATTAATCAAAGGTAAACAGTCTCATGATATTGAACAACTGCTTGGTTATGAATATGGAGCCGTCGCCATTCATCGAGATGATATGATTGTGCTATAAACAAAAAACGGTATTCTATCAAAACAAGGGAATACCGTTTTTGTTTTAGTGCGCTGTAAAAATGCCGTCAAAAATGACCGCACTTTCCTCCGCGTTTAACTCCGACGTGCAGATTTTGGGCGGAAACTGGCAATGATTTCCGGTTTGGTGTCGATATACAATCCGTTAATGAGTTGCAAACAATACGGCACGGCACTAAAAATCCCCTTCACCAACACATTGCCGTTTTCATCTTTTACGCCTTCTAACGTTTCTTTAATAGCCTTCGGCTGCCCCGGTAAATTTAAAATCAAACTTTCTTTGCGGATCACACCCACTTGACGAGAAAGAATGGCTGTCGGCACAAAATGCAAACTGACTTGACGCATTTGCTCACCGAACCCTGGCATTTCACGATCCGCGACAGCAAGCGTCGCATCCGGTGTAACATCCCGTTTTGCCGGCCCGGTGCCGCCGGTGGTGAGCACCAAATGACAACGTTCCTCATCCACTAAGTGGCACAGCGTGCGCTCAATTTCCGGTTGCTCGTCCGGAATGAGGCGTTCAACTACCTCAAAAGGCGCCACCAACGCCTGTTCCAACCAATGTTTAAGTTCCGGAATGCCTTGATCCGGATACACGCCTTGCGATGCCCGATCAGAAACAGACACCAACCCAATCTTTAAAAGTGCGGTCATTTTTTCTCTCATTTTTAAGGTTTGTTAATTAATAAATCCGGCTAGAAGCCGTTCTCACAAAAAATCCTACTAAGCCCAATAATATCTCACCACATGGAAGAAAATCGGCGCAGCAAAGCAAAGGGAATCCATACGATCTAGCATACCGCCGTGACCACTAATCATATTTCCCCAGTCTTTTACCCCCATGCTGCGTTTCATAGCGGACATCACCAAGCCACCTAAAAAGCCCATAAGGCAGATTAATAAGCTCATCAACACCGCTTGAACCGGGTTAAATGGGGTAAGCCAATAGAGCAAGCCACCCAGCACACTAGCGCTGACGACACCGCCCACAAAGCCTTCCACGGTTTTGGATGGCGAAAGTTTTGGCGCAATTTTGTGTTTGCCGAACAACTTGCCCCATACGTATTGCAACACATCACTGGATTGCACCACTAAAATCAAGAAAATCATCAATAGCAGTTTTTTCTCTTCAAAACCTTCAATGTCTAATGTCAGGATTGCTGGGATATGGGAAATACAGAAGACACTGATCATCAATGCCCATTGCACTTTGGTGGAACGATCTAAGAAATGCTCTGTGTCGCCCAACAAGGCGGAAAGGATTGGCAAAAACAGGAAGCCATACACCGGAATGAAGATGGTGAACATACTGAACCAGTCAATTGCCACTAAAAAATATTGAAGAGGCAGTATGACGTAGAAACAAGCGGCAAGTGCGAGATGATCGCCACGACGAATATAAAGCAACGATAAAAATTCACGTAATGCCATGAAAGAAATGACAAAAAATAACCCGATCACGCCATAAAAACCTAATGCCGCGGCGGCAAAGATGATCAGAATCATCACCCACCAGGCATTAATGCGTGCGTTAAGATTATCAATTACCGCATGAGGGGTGGAAAAGCCGACTTTGAATTTCAATCCATAACCGATTGATGACGCAATAATTAAGGTGATGATTAACCCACCAAACAGTTGCCATATTTCCATTATGCTTTCCCTTTTTCGGTTAAATTTAGACTTAATAGTGCCTGTTCGGCTCGGTTCAAGAAATCGGTTTTGTCTTCCGCCTCACGGTAGAAGAGCGGCTCTCCCATATATAAATCGCACAACAGCGGAATTGGCACCACAAAACCCTTCGGCAAAACATTATGCATATTACTAATCCATACCGGCACAAGTTCTAATTGCGGGTTTTGCTTTGCGATGTAATACAAACCACTTTTGAAAGGTTGTAGCGCCACATCGTCGTCCATTTTACGGGTGCCTTCAGGGAAAATAATCAGAGAATGATGTTGCAAGGCATCACTAATTTGTTCGGTAATGGCTTGCGGGTTATCGCCGCCCCGCTCAATCAACAACATATTAAACACTTTGTATGCTAAGAAACGACGAATCGGCCCTTTTGTCCAATAATCCGCACCGGCAACCGGACGGGTGTTTTTGCGCACTTGATAAGGCAAAGAGACCCACAACAAAATAAAATCACCGTGGCTGTTATGGTTGGCAAAATACAAACGATGTTTATCCGCGGATTGCTGTTCCACATTTTTTTGTGGACGGACGCCGGTGATAAAGGAGGTGAAACGACATAAAAGAAAATCGATCAATTTGGCTAACATAATCACGCTCCTATTCGTTACCCACTTCAGCCAAGCCAGACTTCACACGTTTGACACAAGTGACAATTAACAGAATGATGACAATCCAAAGCAGCCAATAGAGAAAATCCGGTAAAGTCGGAACAAAAACATAAACCAAGCCTAACACGCCAAACAAAAACGCTCGGTCGCTTTTACCTAACGGACCATCATAACGACGTGTTTTTCCTTGCACTTGCCCGAGCACACCACAAAATTCCGTCAATGCCGACAACCAAATGATCAAGCCAATTTGTAACGTATCAAAAGGATGGACAAAAGCAAAAGGCAAATATAATGCGGCGTCAGACACGACATCAGTGATTTCATTCAGGTATCCGCCCAAACGGGATTTTTGGTTAAATTCACGCGCTAACATACCATCAATGGCATTAAGTGCCATGCGCACGAACAACCAAATAGGAATCAAAATAAAAAGCCAGTGATAACCGGAAAATGCGGTCAAAATTAGCCCTAAAATAACAGAAATGGCACACGCGGTTAAGGTGACTTGATTGGCAGTCACACCACGTTGTTCCAGCTTTATCACGAGAGGACGTAATAGATTTTGGAATTTAGGTTTCAGATCATAAATACTCATCACATTCTCCTTAAACGTTAAAAAGGAAAGAGTAAAGGAATAAGAAACACGCTCACTAACATCACTAAAAGAGTGAACGGCACACCGACTTTGACAAAATCAGCAAATTTATAGCCACCGGGGCCAAAAACCATGGTATTCACCGGCGATGATACCGGCGTCATAAACGCGGCTGAAGCAGCGATGGCCACCACCATCGCAAATGGCATCGGGGATAAATTGAGTTGATGTGCCATTGTAATGGCGATTGGCGCAATCAAAATTGCAGTCGCTGTGTTAGAAATGAATAAACCGACAACAGCAGTGAGAATAAACAGGCTAATTAAAATCCAATGTTTGCCCATGCCGCCAACTAAATTCAGCATTAACTCGACAATCACCGACACCCCGCCGGTTTTCTGTAAAGCCAACGAAAATGGCATCATGCCTACAATCAATACAAGACTTGACCAGTGAATCGAATCATAGGCACTTTTGCTATCTACGCAACGGAAGTAGCCTAGCATTAAGCAAGCAATGAGGGCAGCCACCACATTTGGCACAAGGCGGGTCACCATCAACACCACCATCACCAAAATACTTAACAAGGCATAAGGCGCTTGGCTTTGCGCCGGCACCGCTCTAGTAATTTCGCTCGGATAATTTAATACAAAGAAATCTTTGCTGTGGCTACGCATTTGCTGGATGAGTTTCCAATCACCAATCACCAACAATAAATCCCCGGCTTTATAGGGAGTTTCGACAAAATGCCCACCAAGCACTTCTCCGTCACGCTTAATGCCCACCACGTTCAAACCGTATTTGGAGCGAAAAGCAAGTTCCTCAGTCGATTTTCCGATACAGTCGGAATCCGGCACTAAAATCAATTCCGCCATGCCAATAGAACTGGCTTGTTCAGAAAAAGACTGTGCGCGAATTTCCGCCCGCTCTAGATTATATTCCTGACAAAATGCTTTCAAATTGAGTTCAGGATCGCTGCTATCCATCAATAAAATATCTTTCTCTCGGACTTCTGAGGAACCTAGCGCAGCAATAAATATCGGACGAAAACGCTTCCAACGTTCAATCGCCAACACGTTCAAACCAAATTTAGAACGCAAATGTAATTCATCCAAATTTTTACCAATAAGCGGTGAGCCTTTTCTTACCACAAAACGCTGCGTGCGCTGTTGCAAACCATATTCATGAATCAAATCACTCATGGAACGTTTATCCATGCTGTTGGTTTCATTTTCTTTATCGGACTTTAACCAACGACGGGCAACCAGCATATAGCCGATCCCCATAAACAAAATCACTAAACCAATAGGCGTAAAATCGAAGAATTTCAAACGCATATCTGTTTCGCGTACCAACTCGGCATTCACCACCAGGTTGGGCGCTGTCGCAATCAATGTCAGCATACCGCTGATAAGCCCGGCAACGCTTAGTGGCATCATCAAACGTTTCGGAGAGATATTCATTTGGCGACAAATCATCAACACCACAGGAATGAAAATAGCCACGACCCCCGTGGAACTCATGAAAGCCCCCAGACCTGCCACGGCTAACATCATGAAAACTAAGACTCGGGCTTCACTGTTATGAGAGGCTTTTAACAGCCATTCACTCACTTGATACGCCACGCCGGTGCGTACCAAGCCTTCCCCGACGATGAACAATAAAGCAATCAGAATAATATTGGGGTCACTAAAACCGGCAAACACTTCTTGTACGGTTAAAATACCACTGAGGCTGAACGCCAGCATCACCAAAATAGCGACGACGTCCATGCGAATGCGGTTACGAATGAAGAGAATCACGGAAGCAATGAGCAACAACAGAACCCACACCCAAGGTTCCGGACGGAAAGAATCAAGTAAGCTGGTGAATTGGTTCATGGCGCCCTCCGTGCTAAAAATGTTCAAATGCAGGTTAAATTATAGCGATTCTAATAATTTTTTAACAGGCGCAAAACTACGGCGATACTGTGGTAAAAGGCCAAATTCGGTGATTTTTTCCAAATGCAATTTCGTTGGGTAGCCTTTGTGTTGGGCAAAGGCATATTGTGGATATTGTTGATCCAATTCCAACATTTCTTGGTCTCGTGCAACTTTTGCCAAAATAGACGCCGCGCTAATTTCCGCGACTAAAGCATCCCCTTTAACAACCGCTTGGGCCGGTATCGACAAATTCGGTGGAATCCGATTGCCATCCACCAACACAAAGTGCGGTTGAATTTTCAAATGTTTTATCGCCCGTTCCATAGCAAGCATGGAGGCATGCAAAATATTTAACTCGTCAATCTCATGTGGTTCCGCTCGCCCAAGCGCCCACGCCAAGGCTTTTTGCTTAATTTCTTCCGCTAACAATGCACGTTTTTTTTCCGACAGTTTTTTAGAATCGGCAAGCCCCTCAATAGGCTTATTCGGATCCAAAATCACTGCTGCCGTCACCACCGCACCCACTAATGGCCCACGTCCCACTTCATCTACACCGGCAATGAGCTCATAGCCCTGTGGATACACAAACTTATCCATGAGATGGCTCCAATAAATCAATCACTGCTTGTGCGGCTTGCTGATCGGCATTGCATTGGATCATTTGGTGCAATTCCGCAAAACGCTGTAATAAAACGTGGCGATTTTGCACCGCACTTTTGTCCTCACTTAAATAATGGGACAATTTTTCTGCCAAATTCGTTGGATTGCAGTCTTCTTGAATTAATTCCGGCACTAACATTTCGTCTGCCAGCAAATTTGGCAAAGAAACATACTTAGTTTTCACCAAGCGTTTGGCTAAGAAATAGGTGAAAGGTTTCATGCGATATCCCACTACCATCGGGGATTTACATAACATGGCCTCTAACGCGGCTGTGCCGGAAGCGAGCAAGGTTGCCTCGGCAGTGATCATTGCAGCACGCGCATTGCCATCCAATAAAATCATGTCCAATTCCGGCGCAACGCGTTGTTTGATTTGTTCAAATTGCCGACGACGTTTTTGATTAATTAACGGCACAAGAAATTTAACATCCGGATAGCGTTGATGTAGCAGTTGCGCAGTTTGTAAGAAAGGTTCACTCAGAAACTCCACCTCTGAACCACGACTGCCCACCAGCATCGCCACATAACGCTGCGCAGGATCTAAATTCAATAACTGGCAGGCGTCATCACGATTCGGTTTCAACGGAATGGCATCCGCCATAGTGTGACCAATAAAACGACAAGGCACATTGAAACGATCATAAAAGTCTTTTTCAAAAGGCAAAAAGGCAAGGACTAAATTGGTGGCCGCCGCGATTTTATACACGCGTTTCTGACGCCATGCCCACACGGATGGACTCACATAATGAATGGTCTTAATGCCCTGTCGTTTGAGTTTCAGTTCTACGTCCAAGTTAAAATCCGGCGCATCAATGCCAATGAAAATATCCGGTTTTAATGCCGATAATTGCTCGATGATGCTACGGCGGATTTTGAGTAAGCGTGGTAGATGTTTCAGCACTTCCACCAATCCCATCAAGGATAACTCTTCCATATCAAACAGCGTTTCAAATCCTTCGGCAATCATGCGTTCACCGCCAATACCGATAAATTTAGCGTTCGTGTAACGCGCTTTCAGGGCGTGAATTAAACCCGCACCGAGAATGTCACCGGAGACTTCGCCGGCGATGATTGCAATGGTTGGAGAATGATTGAGGGATATTGAATTTGGCATAGTCAAAACTCTGAAAAAAACGACCGCTCTTTTAGTCATAGAAAAGAGCGGTCGGCAATAGATGAATTTATTAAAAGGATTAACGGATAATGCCGCGGGTGGAACGCTTAAAGAAATCCAAGAAGAAACTGATCGCCGATTCAGTTGCGGCAATTTGTTCAATTTCCGGCATCACTTCATCTAGCGTTTTACCGCTACGATAAATCATTTTATAAACGTTACGAATCGCATGCATTGTTGGCTTATCGAAGCCACGACGTTTTAACCCTTCAATGTTTACCCCGAACGGTTGAGCATGATTGCCTTGCGCCATAACATAAGGAGGTACGTCTTGGCTGACCATGGAGCCGCCGCCCAACATCACATGAGCACCTACGACAACGAATTGGTGAATCGCAGACATTCCGCCGACAATCACAAAATCGTCCAATTCCACGTGTCCGGCAAGGGTGGCGTTATTGGCTAAAATACAGCGGTTTTTAATCACGCAGTCATGTGCGACATGGACGTTAATCATGAATAAGTTGTCATCACCGATTTTCGTCACTCCGCCACCTTGTACAGTACCACGGTGAATAGTCACACTTTCACGAATACGGTTACGGTTACCGATCACAACGCGTGTCGGCTCACCTTGATATTTAAGATCTTGGTTTACCTCACCAATGCTGGCAAATTGATAAATTTCATTATCTTCACCGATTCGTGTATGCCCATTAATCACAACATGGGAGTGGACAACGGTGCCTTTGCCGATCTCAACATCTTTTCCGATGATGGTAAACGGGCCGATAACCACGTTCTCACCAATTTTTGCACCTTCTTCAACAATGGCCTGCGGATGAACTTTGGCTGTTGGGTGAATCATATTTATCCCCTTGTCTGAATTATGCTGCACGACGAGCACACATTAGTTTCGCTTCACAGGCCACTTCACCGTCAACGGTTGCTGTAGCGGTAAAGGCAGTAATACCACGACGTTCTTTAATGACTTCAACGTGTAATACCATTTGATCGCCTGGAACAATCGGACGCTTAAAGCGGGCTTCATCAACACCGGCGAAATAGAAAATCTCACCACCGGCTAACTCATGGGTTTTGAAAGCTAAAATGCCCATGGCCTGCGCCATGGCTTCAAGAATTAACACGCCAGGTAAAATGGGATTCCCCGGGAAATGACCGGTAAAACAAGGCTCATTCACACTGATATTTTTAATCGCGGTCAACCATTTTCCTTCTTCAAAATTGATCACGCGATCCACTAACAAAAATGGATAGCGATGTGGCAATAATTGCATAATTTCGTGAGATTCGATAATTCTTGAGGTTTGTTCAGTCACGGGATTACCTTTCAATATTAAATAAGAAACAAAAAATACGCGTTAAATTATACGTTATTTAACGCATCAACACAAAATGAACGAAACATCACTCATCTGATTTCAGTTTTTTCTCAAGGGCTTTAATGCGTTTATTTAAACCATCAATGCCAAGTGTCAATGCCGCTGTTTTTCGCCACTCTTTATTGGTTTGGAGCGGAATACCGGAAGAATACACACCCGGTTCGGTAATCGGACGCATGACCATTCCCATGCCGGTAACGGTCACTTGATCACAGATTTCCATATGCCCGTTAATCACGCTCGCGCCGCCAATTAAACAATAACGTCCCACGGTTAAACTGCCTGCCATAATCACCCCGCCGGCAACCGCGGTCCCCGTGCCGATATGCACGTTATGGGCAATCTGACAAAGGTTGTCGATAATCACGTTATCTTCAATCACGGTTGCATCTAATGCGCCACGGTCAATACAGGTACAAGCACCAATTTCCACGTGATTGCCAATAATCACTTGTCCTACTTGTGGGATTTTAATCCATTTACCGCGTTCATTGGCATAACCAAAACCATCGCTACCAATGACAGCGCCGGATTGAATCAAGCAATGCTGGCCAATTTCGACATCATGATATACAGACACATTCGCCCAAAGTTGGGTATGTGCGCCAATTTTAGTATTTTTACCAATAAAGCAATTTGCACCAATTACTACGTTATCGCCAAGTACAACACCGGATTCAATAACGCTGTTTGCACCGATAGAAACATTTTCACCTAACAAAACATCGTCAGAAATAACCGCACTTTTTGCGATTCCGCTTGCCGCTTTTGGGGTGGTATCCATATATTGTGCTAATTTTGCATAGGCAACATAAGGCTCCTTCACAATAAGCAAATTACTTTCCGGTGAACAAAATTCCACATCCGCTTCGGACACCACCAAAATACCCGCCTTTGAATATGCCAGTTTTTCACGGAATTTGGCATTAGAAATAAATGTTAGCTGATGTTTTTCTGCTTTATCTAAGGGAGCGATATTACTCACAACAACATCGGCGTTACCACGAATGGTAGCGCCGATTTGTTGTGCTAATTCCAAGAGGGAATAGGTCTTCATTATTTAGCCTGTGTAGGAATTGCTTTTAATACATCTTCTGTGATGTTTTTACCGTCAACTGCAAAAACAACGGAACGATCATCAAGCACTAAAGTGTAATTTTTTTGTTTCGCTACGTTATTCGTGGCGGTTTGAATGCTTGCAATCATTTTTGTTGTTTCTTCATTTTCACGTTTTGCATAACTTTCTTGGAAAGCTTTTGCTTTTTGGTCATGCTCAGTAATTAATTTATTAATAGCGTCTTGTTCATCATTAGCAAATTTATTAATTTCATCTTCGCGTTTTTTGATGTCTGCAGAACGTAATTTAGGTGCGTCTTTCTGTAAAGCCGCCACTTTTGCTTCAACTTTCTTTTGAACATCCGCAATTTTTGCATCAATCTGTTTTTTGTTTTCTGCTAATTTATCCGCAGTTGGTTTGAATTCTGCCTCTAATTTTTCAGCAACAACTTTACGATCCGGATGATTCTGGAAAAGGTAATCTGCGCTTACAAAAGCGATATTTTCTTCTGCCATTGCTAAAGAAGAAGTGAATGCTAAAGCTAAAGAAAGTGCGGTTAATTTTACAGTTTTTTTCATTTTTTTATTTTTCCTTTTAGTAAGTTAAACATTAAATTCGTCTGTGCCAATGTCTTGGCACAGATATCTCTTTATATCAATTGGATTAGACTGTTCTGTTTAGAACGATCCACCAATACTGAACTGGAATTGTTCAATATCATCGTTTTCATATTTCTTGATTGGCTTAGCATAAGAGAATACTAACGGGCCAATCGGAGACTGCCATTGGAATGAAATACCGGCAGAAGCGCGAACACGAGAAGGATCGCCATAATCAGGTAAATTACTATTAAACTTACCTTTCTCTGATTTCCAGTGAGTATCCCATACGCTCGCTGCATCAACAAAGAATGAGGTACGAACAGAATTTTGATTTTTCTCTGCAACAAACGGCGTTGGTACAATTAATTCCACACTGGCAGTGGCCATCGCATTACCGCCAACCACATCACCATTTAACTTATCGTCATTATAACAGCTAGGGGTTGTACTCACGCCACGACAAGCCGCTGAGATTGGCGTTTTAGCATAAATCGCTTGTGGACCAATCGCACCATAAGAAAAGCCGCGTAAACTGCCAATACCACCTGCTGTATAAGTTTGATAGAACGGTAAACGTTTACCACCGAAACCATCCGCATAAGATGCCCCTAAACGTCCAGACAATACCCATGTCTGATCACGGTTAAGCGGGTAGAATCCTTGAACATCGGCATTGAGTCGATAGTATTTATTATCAGAACCAGGAATCGTAACCTTACCACCGATAGATGCTTTAACCCCTTTAGTTGGTAAGAAACCACGGTTCAAACTGTTATAATTCCAACCGAATGAAACATCATAATCGTGAGATTTGAACACCCAGTCATCAAAGTTCATAGAGGCTAAATACAAAGCACGATTATATTCAGGTGTAATATTTTTTAATTTGTTATAGGCGTAACCAACACCAAGATAGTAGGCATTGTTTTCATTGACCGGGAAACCTAAGGTTAGGTTACCACCATAAGTCGTACGTGCATAAGCTGCTGATGTTGAATTTTTTGAGTTATCAAAGCTTTCAAAGAAAACATTTCCACCCAAACTGACACCATCTTTAGTGAAGTATGGTTCGGTATAACCTAAATTTACGCTTGTACCGTAATCATTACGGGAGCCGGCCAAACTAAGAGAAGAGCCCATACCCAAGAAGTTATCTTGCTTAATACTGGCTTGGTAACTTAAACCGCTTTCCGTACCATAACCGATACCAAAATTAATACTACCGGTATTACGTTCTTTTACCTTATAAATAACATCAACTTGGTCATTGGTTCCTTCAACGGCTTCGGTACGGCTTTCAACGGTTTCAAAAAAGCCTGTACGATCCAACCGCACTTTACCTAATTCAACTAAATCAGTAGATAACCAACTCCCCTCTTGCTGACGCATTTCTTGACGCAAGGTGCTATCCGCACTCACGGTATTACCTTCAAAACGAATTTGACGGACAGAATAACGTTTACCGGCATCAACAACAAAACTCAAGCCAACTGTTTTATTCTCATCATTAAAATCAGGCTGTACGTTCACTTGTGCACTACCATAACCACGTTCGCCAAGTGTTGCTTTAATACTTTCTTCAACTAACAGTACATCACTACGACGAAACTCTTCGCCAACATGTATTTGCTTAAGTAACGGCGCCAATTGTTCCGCCATGCCGCCTACATCACCCACAATACGCGCACTATTAACGGTATATTTCTCTCCTTCAACAATATCAATTGTTACTCGAGCTTCCGTCTTCTCATCATTCAGTTTCACATCGGTATTGGCGATTCCGGCTTTTGCATAACCACGATCAAGGTAATAATTTCTAATTGTTTCAAGATCTTTAGTGAATTGCGTAGAATCAAATTTGTTACCAAAGAACTTCCACCACGCATCCGGTTGGAGCTCCATTTGATCTTCTAAGCGATCACTATCAAAGGCTTGATTACCGACAAAAGTGATATCTTTCAGCAAAGCAACATCATTTTCAGTCACTTGAATCTTAACTTCCGCACGGTTATTTGGTAATGGGTTAACAATCGTTTCGACTTTTGCGTTATAACGACCAACACTATGATAGTGTTCTTCTAATCCTTTACGAAACTCTTCTAATTTTTCACGATTCAACATATCGCCTTTACGAAAACCATTGGTATCTAAGTTTTGTTTTAATGCATCGTTTGGAACGGATTTATTTCCCTCAAACACCACATCAGAAATAATCGCTTTCGGCGTAACCGAAATAACCAACGTATTTCCTTGCTGTGATGCTCTCACATCATCATACTGACCTGTTAGGAACAAATTACGGACGATATTAGAAATATTGGCATCATTAATTTTCTGACCAATTTTTATCGGTAACGAGGCAATAATCTGACTTTCACGACCAGCCTGAACACCATCAACACGAATATCTTGAACTACAAAAGGTCCCGCAAGAGCGGCGGTAGAACCAAACAACAAACTTACAAGTAAAAGTTTTTTCATCGTAATTTCTATCCTGTATAAAAATACTAATTTAAACGTAAAAAATCATTAATCAGGCCAAATCCCATTAACATTAATAATAAGATTGCACCGATTCGATAACTGATATTCTGAACATGTTCGGAAACCGGCTTTCCTTTAAGCGCTTCTAATCCTAAAAAGACTAGATGTCCCCCATCAAGCACAGGCAATGGGAAGAGATTCATGATCCCTAAATTGACACTAATCAGTGCGAGAAAACTGAGGTAATAAACTAATCCTAACTCAGATGATGCGCCTGCACCTTGCGCAATAGAAATCGGACCACTTAAATTATTAAAAGACAACTCGCCAACCAATAATTTCCCGATCACTTTTATGGTTAGCCAAGAGAGTTGAAACGTCTTCTCAGCCCCTTTCTGTAAGGATTCAAACATATCATACTTTAATTCAGTACGATATTCATCAGGCACTGGGGAAAAAGTCGGAGAAATACCAACAACTAAACGCTTTTTGTCATTGAGTTCCGGCGTAATGGTCTTCATCAACCACTCACCGTTACGCTCGACTTTTAGTGACAGAGGATGACCTAACTCCACTTGCTCAATAAAATCCAGCCAACGTATCGCCTTACCATCCGCCCAATATAATTTATCACCAACTTGTAATCCCGCTTTTTGTGCAGGAGAATTCTCGACGACTTTAGACAAAGTCATATCGACTTTAGTTCTAACCGGTAATATACCGAGAGAACCGAAAGCTGTTTCTTTTTCAGGGTTAAAATTCCAGTGAGATAAATCCAAGATTCTATGCTGTTCAATATTCGAACCGAATTCAACTAGGGTTAACTCTACTCTACTTTTACCAATTTTAGTAGCCAACAGCATATTGATGGTCTCCCAATCAGGCGTAGCAACACCATCAATTTCAGTAATTTGCGTTTTTGGCTGAACCTGCGCCAGCTCTGCAATAGAATGAGGTTTTATATCATCAATGACCGGTTTAACGCTTGGAATTCCGATGGTATAAATCAGAAAATAAGCAAAAATAGCAAACAAGAAATTCGCTATCGGACCGGCGGCAATAATAAAAGCACGTTGGGCGACCGTTTTATTGTCAAAGGCTTGAGATGCCAACTCTGAAGGAATGTCTTCGTTTCTTCCATCCAGCATTTTGACATAACCCCCAAGAGGAATGGCCGACACAGCAAATTCTGTCCCTTGTTTATCGGTACGCGACCAAATGACTTTACCAAAACCAATAGAAAAACGATGCACTTTCACACCGCACTTTCGTGCCGCCCAGAAATGGCCATATTCATGTACCGTTACTAAAACGGCAATCGCAATCAGAAATGAAACGGTTGACCACAAAAATGACATATCGCCAATCCTATAGTACAAAAAAATAGAAGTAGGCGAAGAATGGAACGGCAGCCGTTAAGCTGTCAATGCGATCCAAAATACCGCCATGCCCCGGAATTAAATGACTGCTATCTTTAATACCGCTTTGGCGTTTAAACATACTTTCCGTTAAATCGCCTAAAATAGAAATCGCAACCGTTGCCACAGACAGACCAATAAAGGCTTCGGATGAGACATTCGCAGTCAAACGTTGTTGTGCTATATTCACAAAAATGGCTGCAACAATGCCTGCCATCACTAAACCGCCAATCGCCCCTTGCCAAGATTTTCCCGGAGAAACTTTTGGTGCCAGTTTGTGTTTACCAAATTTACGACCGACAAAATAAGCACCGGAATCTGCCACCCAAACCAAAACAAACACATACAACAACAGCATAATGCCGTGATAAGGCGCTGCCACATAATGATCTAAACGTAGTAATAATACGCCAATTAAAAATGGAATAAGGGTAAAGAAACAGAAAAAGAATTGTAAAACGGAATGCTTGCCCCAAACGGCACTACTTTTCGGGTAGTTCACTACAAAAAATAAGGCCACCAGCCACCAAATAACTGCGCCTAATAAAATCGGCTGCGCATACAGTTCAAATACCCGGCCGGCATCTAAATAATTGCCTTCCCCATAGATCCAGAGGAATAAAAAGGCAGCACTTAAACCTGTGATGGCATAGCGCCAAAAGGTTGGTTGTTTGAAATTAAAGAACTGGGTCCATTCCCAAACACCTAATACCACAACAACGCCCAAGGCGAGAGCAAAATAATAAGGTGAGAATAAAAATAACGCCGTAAAGACAAGGGCAATTAACACAATTGCCGAAATAACTCGTTGTTTAAGCACAATATATTCCTCAATTATTCGGTTCCGCCAAAACGGCGATGACGTTGTTGATAAGATAAAATCGCCTGATGAAACTCAGCTTCATTAAAATCCGGCCACAGTACATCAGAAAAATATAGCTCTGCGTAGGCTGTTTGCCACAATAAGAAATTGCTAATGCGTTGTTCACCGCTGGTACGAATCAATAAATCCACTTCAGGCTCATCTTTCGTCACCAAATGTTGTTGCAATAAAGCTTCATTAATGTCTGCGACGTTGAGCTGTTGCGCTTGAACCTGTTCTGCCAACTGCTGTGCCGCTTGAACGATATCCCAGCGCCCGCCATAATTCGCGGCAATATTTAACGTAAGTGCGGTGTTATTTTCCGTTAATTTTTCCGCTTTTTTGATTTTTTCCTGCAAGCCTACACTAAAACGGGAAATGTCGCCTAAAATTTTCAAACGAATGTCATTTTTATGCAGTTTTTTTACTTCGAAATCAAGCGCCTGCATAAATAAATTCATCAATGCGCTCACTTCCAGCTCAGGGCGGTTCCAGTTTTCACTGCTAAACGCATATAAGGTTAAATATTTCACCCCAATTTTACGAGCATAAGACACGGCTTCACGTACTGCCGCCACGCCGTTTTTATGTCCAAAAACGCGCATTTTTCCTTGTTGCTTCGCCCAACGCCCATTGCCGTCCATAATAATGGCAACGTGTTGCGGAATATTATTCCGATCTAATTCTGTCATTATCCCTTCTCAATGCAAAATATCAGTGTGACCAATGTGCCAATCGTTGTCGTGCATATTCACGAGCAGCACGATCCACCTCCAACACATCATCAATTTGTTTGATTTGTTGCGACGGCATTTGTTCCACGACAGCCTGATTCAATTTAGCAATATCCGTAAATTTAATGTGGCGATCTAAAAAGGCTTGTACAGCCACTTCATTCGCCGCATTCATGGCTGTAGTCGCATACTGTCCTGCCGCAAAAGCCTCTATCGCCAGTTTCAAACAAGGATAACGTTGATAATCCGGTGCTAAAAAAGTCAACCCATTTAATTGGTAAAAATCTAACGGAGCTACGCCGGAAAAAGTGCGGTACGGATACGCCATGGTTTCTGCAATCGGTGTGCGCATATCAGGATTCCCCATTTGCGCAATAACGCTACCATCAATGTAGCGTACCATGGAGTGAATAATGGATTGCGGGTGAATAATGACTTCCATTTCATCGGCTGTCGCATTAAACAACCAACGGGCCTCAATATACTCCAATCCCTTGTTCATCATCGTTGCGGAATCCACAGAGATCTTCTTGCCCATAGACCAGTTAGGATGTGCTACCGCCTGTTCCGGTGTAATACAGTCAAATTCGCTTAACTCCGTATAACGGAAAGGCCCACCAGAACCGGTCAGCACGATTTTACTGATGCCCAAATCTGCCAACGGGCAAAATCCGATGTGTTGTTGAGCCTGCGGAGGCAACGATTGGAAAATGGCGTTATGTTCACTGTCTACCGGCAATAATTGCGCGTCATAGCGTTTTACCGCATCAATAAAAATCTGCCCGCAAGTGACCAACGCTTCTTTATTTGCCAGCAGAACTTTTTTGCCGGCTTTCACTGCCGACAGCGTTGGCAACAATCCTGCCGCACCAACAATCGCTGCCATGACCATGTCTGCATCGGGATGTGCGCTTAATTCGCAAATCGCTTGTTGGCCGGCAAATACTTGCGTCGGAAGCTGATGTGCTACCAATTTTTCACGCAAAATTTTCGCCGCACTTTCATCCGCTAAAGCAACAAAGTGCGGTCGAAATTTCACGCATTTTTCAAACATCGCATCCACATTGGAACCCCCGACTAAAGCAAACGCTTCATACTTTTCCGGATTGTGTTCAATCACCGAAAGGGTGCTATTACCGATGGAACCTGTCGCGCCAAGAATCATGACCTTTTGTTTTTTTTGCATAAAATTTCGACCGCACTTTGTCAATTTTTCGGGCAGTATGAAAACCTCATCCGCCCATATAAGAAAAGACGCAGTAAGGCACTGCGTCTGATGTTAACCTGTTTTTATGATTAGAAATCAAGTAATTCTTTTTCTTTTTCCGCTAACACTTCATCGACTTTTTTGATGAATTTATCGGTAATTTGTTGAATTTCGGTTTCAGCTTTGTGCTGATCGTTTTCACTAATTTCTTTATCTTTTAACAAGGCCTTGATTTTATCGTTAGCATCACGGCGAACGTTACGAATCGCTACTTTACCTTGCTCGCCTTCTGATTTCACAATTTTAATCAAATCACGGCGACGTTCCTCTGTTAATGGTGGAAGTGGCACGCGAATCGTTGTACCAGCAGAAGACGGATTCAAGCCTAAGTCAGAGGTTAAAATGGCTTTTTCTACCGCTTGAATCAATGAACGATCAAACACGGTTACCGCTAAAGTACGGGCATCTTCTGCCACCACGTTGGCTAATTGACGTAATGGTGTCGCAGAGCCGTAATAATCCACTTGAATAGCATCCAACAAACTTGGTTGCGCACGGCCGGTACGAATTTTTGCAATATGGCCTTTTAACGCTTCAAGGCTTTTTTCCATGCGGTCTTGCGCATCTTTTTTAATTTCGTTAATCACAATAATTCCTTCTCTATTAAATAAATCAAACCATTAAACTAGTCTTTTGCACAAATGAGTGTGCCTTCTTGCTCGCCGGTAATCACGCGACGTAGCGCGCCCGGTTTACCCATATTGAATACGCGAATCGGCATACCGTGATCGCGAGCTAGGGTAAAGGCTGCTAAGTCCATGACTTGTAATTCTTTATCAATCACTTCGGCATAAGTAAGGTGCGGATAAAGCATGGCATTTGGATTTTTTGCCGGATCGCAATCATATACACCATCCACTTTCGTTGCTTTTAACACAACGTCCGCTTCAATTTCGATACCGCGTAAGCACGCAGCGGAATCCGTGGTAAAAAACGGACTGCCTGTACCGCCGGAGAAAATCACAACACGTTTTTCACGCAACATTTTGATGGCTTCAGACCAGTTGTAAGTGTCACAAATGCCGTTTAATTGAAATGCCGACATTAATTTTGCATTCACATCTGCACGGAAAAGCGAATCACGCATTGCCAAACCGTTCATGACCGTAGCTAACATTCCCATATGGTCGCCGACCACACGGTTCATTCCCGCTTTGGCTAATTTAGCACCACGGAATAAGTTGCCACCGCCTAATACGACGCCAACTTCTACGTCCATTTCGACCAACTCTTTGATTTCTAACGCCACTCTATCAAGAATAGACGCATCAATCCCGAAACCTTCATCACCTTGCAAGGCTTCTCCGCTTAGTTTTAACAAAATTCTTTTATAAATCGGTTGGCTCATCTTATTTCCCTTTTGTCTTCACAAAAAATTGGTTCATTTTAATAGATCTTATCTACCCTGTGAAGTCAACGCGTCCTTAAATAAGGAAAAAAATGACCGCACTTTTAGACGAAGTGCGGTCATTTTTAAACGCGTTTTTTCTTACTATGTGAAACTCCAGAGGAGCAACGCCAGCAATTGTGGAGAAACAATACGTAAAAACATCGCCAGCGGGTACACCGTTGCATAAGATAACGAAGCCGCACCGCTGCCTTCTTTAATAGAATTAGCAAATGCCAATGCCGGTGGATCGGTCATTGAACCAGCAAGTACACCGCAAAGTGAAAGGTAATTCAATTTGCTGTATAAACGTGCGATAACTGCGGTAATGAGTAAAGGCACTAACGTAATAACGATACCGTAGCCCATCCATTCCAACCCGCCTCCGTTTAATAAGGTGTCCATAAAACTACCGCCGGATTTCAGCCCAACCACGGCCAAAAACAAGACAATCCCTAACTCGCGTAGCGCCAAGTTAGCACTTGGTGGCATAAACCAATACAGCTTACCGATCGTACCGATACGCGCCAAAATCAACGCAATCACTAACGGACCACCCGCTAAGCCTAATTTTAAGGCAACGGGAAAACTTGGAATATAAAAAGGAATGGAGCCGAATAGCACACCTAAACCAATCCCGATAAAGACCGGCAACATTTGCACTTGTTGCAATTTTTGCTCGGCATTACCGATCACAGAAATAGCGTTATTCATCATGTCTGTGCGACCAACCATGTGCAGTACGTCACCGAATTGTAAGGTCGTATTTGCTGTCGGAACCAATTCCACACCGGCACGGTTTAAGCGAGAAATCACTACGCCGTATTTTTGATGGATACCAAGCGATTTGATTTTTTTACCTAAGACTTTTTCACTCGTCACCACAACACGTTCTGAACGAATCTCTCCGCCTTTGGTGGAAACAGGCACATCCAACTCATCACCAATAATTAAGCACATTTTTTTCAATGCGCTGCCATCACCGACCAAATGCAACACATCATCCAAATGGATTTCTGAGCTGGCTTTTGGCACACAAACATTGTTGCCACTTTTCAAACGGGAACACACAATATCCCCTTCACCAAAGCCCGGGATATCGATTAGGCGTAAACCATCCAAGTTTTTATTGGTGACTTTTACGTCCATGGTGGTTAACGTTTCTTTATCTTGTCCGCTTTCATGTTGGAAATGTTGTTCTTCTTCATCTACCTTAATTTTAAAGAACAAACGCACCAACCACATGGAAAGTAAAATACCGCAGATCCCAAACGGATAGGCCATGGCATATGCCATCCCCATGGTGGAAGTGGCACTTTTTAGCCCAAGCTCCGCTAAAATTTGTTGCCCCGCCCCCAACGATGGCGTATTGGTTACCGCCCCGGAATAAATCCCCAGAATAATGTCTAACGGCACATCGGCAAGCTTATGAATAAGAATCACCGAAATCCCGCCAAGCAACACAATCAAAAAGGCAAAACCGTTAAGTTTTAACCCCGAACGGCGCAAGGAAGAGAAGAACCCCGGCCCCACTTGGATCCCAATAGTGTAAACAAACAGAATCAAGCCAAACTCTTGCACGAAATGCAATGTGTGCGTGTCTAATGCCAATCCGTATTGATTGGTAAAATGCGCCACAATGATCCCACCAAAGAGCACCCCGCCTACACCAAAACCGACACCTTTGATCTTCCAATGACCGATCCATAAACCAATCACGGCGACCAGGGCGAGTAGGCTAATCGTAATAGCAATATCGCTCATATTTACCTCAAATAAAATTAACTGTGGCAAATTATAGCAACTTCATTTTTTTTAGGGAAAACAAACACAAAAAGTGAAACCTCTATCACATTTTTTCTTGCCTAATAGGGAAATCTTTTTAAAATGAACCGCACTTTTTTATTAGCGGATTACATAATGGACTACTCTCAGGAAGCGATTACCTCCCTACTTTGGATTGCAAAAACCTTAGCAATCACAACCGTTGTTTTTAGCCTCAGCATCTTTTTGTTGGTGCGTTTCACCCACTGGGGAAAACAATTTTGGATGTTTGCCGGCGGCTACCTTTCACCGAAACGTAGCGTTAAACCATTGTTATTTTTCGTTCTGATTGTCGCTTTAACCTTGTTTAGCGTTCGTCTTGGGCTGGTACATTCCACTTGGTATAACAATATGTACACCTCGCTACAAGAGTTCAATCAGCCGGTCTTTTGGGAACAAATGATCCTGTTTTGTTTTATCGCCGGATTTTCCGTACTTTCTGCCTTAATTAGCTACTACATCAGCCAGCGCTTTTCCATTAATTGGATTGAATGGTTAAACCAAGAAATGTTGGAAAAATGGATGAGCCACCGCGCCTACTATAAAAGCCAATATACCGCCCAACATTTGGACAACCCCGATCAACGGATTCAACAAGACGTGCAATCCTATGTCAAAACAACGCTTTCCTTGAGTACCGGCGTCATTGATGCGGTCACCTCCATGATTTCTTACACGATTTTATTGTGGGGATTAGCTGGGTCAATGAGTTTATTCGGCGTCGAAATCCCACACATGATGGTCTTTTTAGTGTTCGCTTATGTGATCTTCACCACACTTATCGCCTTTTGGCTTGGTAAGCCGTTAATTCGCCTCAATTTTACCAACGAAAAATTAAACGCGAATTACCGTTATTCTTTAATCCGTGTAAAAGAATACGCTGAAAGTATTGCTTTCTATGCCGGTGAAAAAGTTGAAAAAAGCCAGCTTTATAAACAATTTCGCGCTGTTATCGACAATATGTGGGATATCGTCTTCCGAGCCTTAAAATTCTCCGGTTTTAACTTAGTGGTCAGCCAAATTTCCGTGGTATTCCCTTTACTAATTCAAGTGAGTCGCTACTTTGAAAAACAAATTAAACTAGGCGATCTGATGCAAACTTTGCAAGTCTTCGGCAAATTGCATTCCAATCTCTCTTTCTTCCGTAACACGTACGATAGCTTTGCCGAATACAAAGCCACTTTGGACCGTTTAACCGGCTTCCATTACAGCGTAGAAGCCGCACAGAAAGAAAACAAAACCCAGATCACCGATCACCCAACCGATGTTATTTTCCAACACTTGAATGTTAAGTCACCGCTTGGCAAAACGCTGATTAACGATCTCAATCTCACTCTGCCGAAAGGGGATTCTTTGCTAATCCAAGGACAATCCGGTGTGGGAAAAACCACGTTGCTACGTACCGTGGCAGGTTTATGGTCTTATGCTCACGGCGAAATCTTTTGCCCGCAACAAAACAGCCTTTTCCTTTCACAACGCCCTTATTTACCTCAAGGGGATTTGCTCACCGCACTGTATTATCCCAACACTACGGAGCAGGCTGATTTGACGAAAGTAAATGACGTATTACAGCAAGTACAACTTGCCCATTTACAAGAACGTTTGGAACAAAAACAAGACTGGAGCCGCATTTTGTCTCTTGGCGAACAGCAACGCCTCGCCTTCGCGCGGCTTTTGCTCCATAAACCGCAAGTCGCCTTTTTAGATGAAGCCACCGCCAGCCTGGATGAAGGGCTTGAAGATGCCATGTATCGGTTAATTCGTCGGGAATTGCCGCATACCACCATCATCAGCGTCGGGCATCGTTCAACCTTAGTACCGTTACATGAAAAGCGTTTAGAATTGAAGACGGATGGGCATTGGGAATTAAGTACTCATTAGGTTTACTGTGACTTTCTTTGCTTCGCCAAAGAAGGGCGCCCCTGCTTTGCCTTTTTCCCTTGTTCTATTGAATTTGCTTGACGGAAATTTTCGAACTCGCTTCGCTCAAACAAAGCGAAAATTTCCTACAAATTCAATGCCACAAGGGCGGCAAAGAAGGGAACCCAGTCATACCACTAAGTGCGGTCATAAAATCCAACGAATTTTAAGCCTACAACCCCATCGAAACGAACAATCAAACTTGATTCAATTGAGCGTAATTTCCAACTTATTTCTTCATAACGAAAAAAAGTAGAACTATTTAACAAATAAATTTTTCCTAGAATAAAAATTCACAGCAAAAAACAAATAAAGAACATCAATCTAACAAACACAAAAATATTAGACAATAAATCCAAATTAATTTCTAAAATAACGAAAAAATCAACATAAAACACTAAGCAAACGTTTGACAGAAGAATTTAAATCCGTAATATGTGACGCACTTTTACAGATTTTATGCATTAGGATTTTTCATGTTTAACACTGTTTCTTTCTCTCTCAACCTGCTGCTCTCACATTCTTTGTGCGGCTAAGTTGTGGATGAAAAACAGTTAAATGTAAAACCCTCAAGATTTAAACCCGCACTCTAATTTGCGGGTTTTTTCGTTTTTACACGAGCAAAAACAACTGAAAAAGCGACCGCACTTTGAGTGATTGAAAGAAGGAAAATGTTATGACAGATCGCGTTATTATTTTTGATACGACCTTGCGTGATGGGGAACAAGCGTTAAAAGCAAGCCTTACCGTAAAAGAAAAATTACAAATTGCCCTTGCTTTAGAGCGTTTAGGCGTGGATGTCATGGAAGTGGGCTTTCCGGTTTCCTCGCAAGGGGATTTTGAATCCGTACAAACTATCGCGCGCCATATCAAAAATAGTCGTGTTGCCGCACTTTCCCGTGCTGTAGATAAAGACATCGACGCTGCATACGAAGCCTTAAAAGTGGCGGAAGCTTTCCGTATTCACACCTTTATTGCCAGTTCCGCATTACACGTTGAAGCCAAATTAAAACGTACCTTTGACGACGTGGTTGACATGGCGGTAACCGCGGTAAAACGAGCCCGTAACTACACGGATGATGTGGAATTTTCTTGCGAAGATGCAGGACGCACAGGTATCGACAATATCTGCCGCATTGTCGAAGCAGCAATCAACGCTGGTGCGACCACGGTCAACATTCCGGATACCGTCGGTTTCTGCTTACCTAACGAATACGGCAACATCATCGCCCAAGTGCGTAACCGCGTACCAAACATCGATAAAGCCATTATTTCCGTGCACTGCCACAATGACTTAGGCATGGCAACCGCCAACTCTTTAACCGCCGTACAAAACGGCGCACGCCAAATTGAATGTACCATCAACGGCATCGGCGAGCGTGCTGGCAACACTGCATTGGAAGAAGTGGTCATGGCGATTAAAACCCGCCAGGCACTCTTCGGTGTAGACACACGAATTAATACCCAAGAAATTCATCGTGTCAGCCAAATGGTGAGCCAACTTTGCAATATGCCAATTCAACCGAACAAAGCCATTGTGGGTTCCAATGCTTTTGCACACTCTTCCGGTATTCACCAAGACGGAATGTTAAAAAACAAAAACACCTACGAAATCATGTCACCGGAAACCATCGGCTTGAAGAAAGAGAAGTTGAACTTAACCGCGCGTTCCGGCCGTGCGGCGGTGAAAGGCCACATGACCGACATGGGCTACACCGAACAAGATTACGATTTGGATAAATTGTACGATTCCTTCTTAAAATTAGCGGACAAAAAAGGCCAAGTATTCGATTATGACTTGGAAGCCTTGGCGTTCATTGATATGCAACAAGGCGATGAAGATCGTTTGGTGTTAGATAAGCTTTCTGCGCATTCCACCAAAGAATATCCGGCGACTGCCTTTGTTCAATTACAGTTAGACGGTAAGAAATTAAGCACTTCGTCAATCGGCGGTAACGGTCCGGTCGATGCGGTTTATAACGCCATCTTAAATTTAACCAGTTTAGAGATCAAAATGTCTCACTATAACTTAACCGCCAAAGGCGAAGGCGCAGAAGCCTTAGGTCAGGTGGATATTGTGGTAGAACACGAAGGCCGTAAATTCCATGGTGTAGGTTTAGCGACGGATATCGTTGAATCTTCCGCCCTTGCCTTAGTCCATGCGATCAATGCGATTTACCGTTCACATAAAGTCGCAGATATTAAAAGCCATAAACATCATTAATTGATTTAGTCCCCCTCTTTAGCAAAGAGGGGTTAGGGGAGATTTGGCAGAAGTAACATCAACCTCAGTGGTAAATTTTATATCGTTAAAATCTCCCCCCCAGCCCCTCTTTACAAAAGAGGGGAGAAAATATGAAGAAAATTAACCGCACTTTAACGTGAAAAAATAGGAAAAACAATATGCAATCATACAACATCGCTGTTCTACCGGGAGACGGT
>OGJZ01000197.1_pt1 | contig 75387 bp, 75 predicted proteins | sample 1572321 | NCBI WGS metagenome assembly OGJZ01 (sample SAMEA2582086, study PRJEB24529) | metagenome | biome: Human gut stool | place: China | collected 2011 | reverse complement strand
ACCTGCGGATAAAGCTCTTGAAGATGCACAAAATGAAATTCTGAAACTTATGAAGTAATTAAGGAGAATGGAAAAAATATGAATAGAATATATATAAGTGATCTCATATGTGCAAGTGATAGTTATGAAGAAACAATAAATTTTTTAGAAGAAAATAAAATAAAAAACATAGAATTTTTTATAGAGCCATATGATGAAAAACATAGCAAGAAGCTGAATAAAGTTCTTGAAAATTATTCAATAGAAAATCTTTCATTTCATGGACCATACAGATATTTTAAACTTACAGTGCCAGAAGAAAAATGGAAAGAGGCACTTGAAGACTTTGAAAAGGCTATTGATATAACTCGAAAATATAGAGGAGAATTTTTAGTTCTCCATACTAATGAAGTTTTGGAAGAGAAAGTTGATAAAAATATAATAGAAAGAAGAATAGAAGAAATAGTAAAAAAAGCTGAGGAAAAATCGGTAAAAATAGCAGTAGAAAATGTGGGAATCAGTAAAAATATGCTGTATAATCAAGAAGAATATATTGAACTTATAAAAAAATATAAATTTTATTCTCTTATTGATATAGGGCATGCTTTATTAAATAACTGGAATGTGGAAAATTCAATAGGAGCATTGAAAGATGAGATAATAGGATATCATCTTCATAATAATGATGGAGAAAGGGATATGCATCAATCTGTCTTTAATGGTAAATTTGATTTAAAAAAATACTGAAATATGTTCATGAAAAAACACCAGATGCAAATCTTGTATTGGAATATTCTGCTGTGACCTCTAAAAATGAACTCCTTGAAGATTTAAAACTGATAAATAATTTTAAGTAAAATCAAAAATAACATAAATAAAGAAAAAACTAGTTGAAAACAGTATAAAAATATACTTTACAACTAGTTTTTTTAGAACATTTAATTTTATGTTAGTTTATATTTATACATATCATTATCTTTAAACTTTTCAATTTTATTTTCATTAAACAGATAATCTAAATGAGATAATGTTTCTCCAACAGCAAACCATTTTTGGTTATCTGGAAATTCTGTCCATGATTTTCCTCTCATATTCCATTTCATAAATGATGCTATTTCATATGCTGTCAGTCCTTCTTTAGCAGATTTTTCTTTGATTACTTCAAGAGTATCTGTTAATCTTGATTTATGATGCTCTATTATTTCATCTATTCTGCTGTAAACATCATCAGAAGTTGCTCTATGCCCTGGAAATGTTTTTGTTATTTCAAGTTTTTTTATTTTTTCAAGGCTTTCAATATAGTTTCTTAGAGAATCTTTTACCCTAAGCCAAGAAGTTATATTAGGAGTTATATCAAAAAGTATATGATCTCCAGAAAATAAAAGTTTTTCTTTTTCAAGGTAAAGGCATGTGTGCCCAGGAGTATGTCCTGAAGTAAGAATAACTGTAAATTCCAGTTTATCCACATTAAATTTATATCCATCTTCAACTAAAATTGATTCAAACATTCCATCAGGAGCAAAGATTTTTGCTTGATTGGTATCTCTTAATCTCTCGATGATTTCATAAGGAAAACCTTCTGAAGCAAATCTTTTTTCTGATTCTTCCCAATTAAAACCTTCTAAATTTTCAAACATATACTCATAATCAATTTTTCCAATGTAGACTTTACTATTTTTATGAGCAATTTTATTTATCAGTCCAGTATGATCAGAGTGGAGATGAGTTAGAAAAATATCTGTTTTTTCCATATCCACATTAAGTTCCTTTAAATTTTCTATAAGTGCTTCATGACATTCAGGACGATTAAAACCAGTATCAATTAATAGATTTCTATTTTCTAATTTTATTAAGTAAGAATTTAAAGTTTTTAATGGATTTTCTGGTAATGGAATTAACATTCTATATATTTCTGGCTTTTTGTAAAGTAACTCTAGCATATTTTATCAACCTCACTTATAATTTAATATGTTATATAACCACCTTTACTTAAAAGTATATACTTAATTTTAGTATTTTACAATTAAAAGAATGATTCATAAAAAAACAGAAAGTATATATTTTATATTTCTAAAAAAGCTTTGAAGTAGTTTTTTACATAAGTATAGTTAAATGAAGAAAAAAGGTATATAATATCAAATATTAAAAATCAGATAACAGGGGGAAAGTTTTATGGAGCAGGTCTTGATGAAAGCATCAGCTTTTGTTTTTATTATAATAATGGGATATGTACTGAAAAAAAGAGGTTTTTTTGCACCAGATGATTATAGGATAGTGACGAAAATAGTTATAAATATAACCCTTCCAGCAGCTATAATAAATAGCTTTGGAAGTTTTCAAAAAGATGATTCACTTTTTATTCTTGTTCTTCTTGGATTAGGATGTAATATGGTAATGATACTCATAGGATATATTCTTTCAGATAAAAAGGGAGATAAGTTAAGGGCTTTGTATATGCTTAATTTATCAGGATATAATATAGGGGCTTTTACATTGCCGTTTGTACAAAATTTTTTAGGAGCTTTTGGAGTGGTGGCAGTATGTATGTTTGATATAGGAAATTCTATAAGTTGTACTGGAGGTTCTTATGCAGTGACATCAGCAGTAATAGGAAGTAGAGAAAAGGCTTCTTTTGCTCAATCTATTAAAAAACTTTTTTCTTCTGTGCCTTTTGTCACTTATACTGGAATGTTAATATTAGCATTGCTGAATATACACATACCTAAAGAAATAATTTCTCTTACATCTGTGATAGGGGCAGCTAATGGATTTGTTTCTATGTTGATGATAGGAATGATGTTTGAGATAAAATTCAGGTATGATTACCTTTCAAAAGCTGGATTTATACTTGCAGTTAGATATCTAGCTTCTGGAATACTGGCATTTATATTTTATAAATTCATGCCTTTTCCACTGGAGATTCGTCAGGTATTAGTAATAGCAGTCTTTGCTCCAGTTTCAGCATTATCAGCAGTATTTACTGAAAAATGTGATGGAGATGTGGGAATAGCTGGATTTACAAGTTCAGCATCGATAATCATAAGTATAACAATAATTACTTTCCTTTTGGTATCAATGGGAATAGGAATATAAATAAAAAGCTGACTCATAGAATAAATATATTTTAAAATCTTTTTAGATTTTTAAAACTATTTTTATCTCAATGATATCAGCTTTTTTTAATTATTTTATTTATTTTGTGGAAATACAACTATAAGCAGCATTTTAAAAGCCTCTTTTGCAAAAACTGAATGTGGTTTATTTGCAGGCATTACAAGAGTTTCACCTTGATTTAGAATATATTCTTTTCCATCTACCATAAAAGCTCCTATTCCTTCTAAAACTGTAACCATAGCATCTCCAGAAGAATCATGTGTTCCTATTTCTTCATTTTTATCAAATGCAAATACAGTTATACTTACTGCACTATTTTGAGCAAGAGTTTTACTCACTACCTGCCCATCTTGTATTTTAACAAGATCTTTTAAAAGTGTAACTTCTTCGTGAGGAATATTTTTTAAGATATTTAGTTCCATTTTTTCCCTCCTAATTAATATAAAATTTTCTTTTCTAAATTATATAGATATTATACTACAGATTTTTATAGAGAACGGTAACATGTGTTACTGTTCTTTTATCTTATTTTATAGAACTTTTTATAAAAAAACATATCATTATAAAAATAACAATACAAGTTTTAAAGTATTTTTTTAATGAATGAAATCTATAAATCTAATTAAGATGTCATAATGAAAAAACAGAACTATAATAAGAGGTTTTTTTAGTTTGTGTACTGAAAATTAATATGTTATAATTTAAATATAAACTTATATAGTATATAAAATTTCTATAAAACAGCAATTATTAAATTGTATAATGCCATACTTTAAAAATAATTGTTTGTCAAATTTAAAAAAGTATACAGAATATATATAAGTTGAATTTTAAAACATCAAGGAGGAAATATGAAAAAAGTACTTTGGGTACTTCTTTTTTTATCTTGTTTGAGCACAATTCTTTTATCACAAGAAATAAGTGAAAAAGAGGGAAAAAAAGTAATTGAGGACATAAGAAGAGATCTCAACGAATCCCTTGAAGAAAAAGTATTTAGAAGCAAAAATACTATTGAAACTAGAACAGCATCAGGGGAAGCAGCTTTTGAAACAGGAAAAGAAAGAATGTCATTCTTAAAAATGGAAGAAAAAGAAATTATGGAATTTGAAGAAATTTTGGGGATGGAAGCAAATGAAAACAGAGTATTTTTAAGTCAAAAATTTGATGAAATACACAAGGAGTTCAATTTCAATAAAAATGAGATTGAATCTATTTCAATTGAAAATAAGAAACTAAATGAATACTTGAGTAAACTTAATAACATTGAACAGAAGATAAGAACTGGAAATTAAGGGGGGAGATTTTATGAGAAAGAATGATATTGAAAAATCTCTGAAGAGATTTTTAAAGAGAAGAGTCAGTTATTCCTTTTCACTTTTGATAGCTTTTATGATAACAGGTGGAATAGCCTTGGGAGCAGGAATAACAGCAGAAGAGATTCATGAAACAAAAGGGGATTTATTAATTAAGATTCAAGAAGAAAGAGAAGCCATAAAGCAAAAATTATTAGAAAATCAAAGTAAGATGAAAACACTAAATTTGAATTCAAGGATTCTTTTGAAAGAAGCTGATTTTTATTCTAAACCAACAGCACCAGCATATGGATTTTCAATGATAGGAGGCTTTAAAAAAGCTGATAGTGTAAGTAAAGACTGGAAAGGAAGTGTAAGAGGAGACACTTCTATGGATAAATTAAGAAAAAGATTTAACGAAGTACATGGAACATCAGCAGAAACAGGAGAGAAGGGAACACTTTTAGGAGCAGCCCAATATACACATAATAATAAAGCAAGTGGATATGCATCAAGCGGTTGGATAAATATGAGTGGAAATTATCATTCAAATACAAATGTATATGATGCAGAGGCAAAGTTATTCATTCTGCCAGTGGTGAAAGCACCAGTAGTAATAGAACCAACAGTTCCAAATGTAGCGTTTACAGTGCCCACAGCTCCAACAGTGATACCAGTGACATCACCAGCAATAGCTTCAATAACAGTAGGAGCAGTAAATGTAACAGCTCCAACAGTTGTAACTCCAACTGTGACACTGCCAACAACACCAACAGCACCAGGAGATATAATAGTAACAGTAAATGAACCAAATATAAATGTAAATATAGGGCCAATAAATGTAGCTGGACCAGGAGTACTAAACATACCAACTTTATCAACTCCTGTTTTAAATATATCAGTACCAATAAATCTTCCCCCTAGAGTAGAAGATCCTAATCCAGTGGTTACTACACCAGATTCTCCAGCAGCACCAAATTTTGAAGTATATGTAAGAAAAAGAGGAAATTGGCTGTATGGAGTTAGTGCTAATGGAACTACATCAGGGTTTAACAATTTTGATAGAAGAATAAAAAGATGGGTAGGAATAAATAATACAAATACAAGTATAAATGATGCACCATTTTTTAATATAAGCAATACAATTTATGGAAATGGAAGTACAAGTGAGATTGTAGCTACAACTGCTCCAGATGGAGCTGTGACTAATGAATATAGAAACATTGCTACAAATGTTGGTATAGGAAGTGCCGTTCCTACAAATGCTTGGTTTTCTCCAGGAACAGTTTCTGTAAGCCCATATGGATTTCCAGTTATTAATGCTAATCAATATTACTCATATGTTGATAATGGTTCTTTAGGTGTGCCAGCAGCAGGAGATACAAATAATCTTTATTTAAATAAATTTCAACAAATTTGGATATTTCAAGGAGCTCCAGCTTTAGTCAGAGATATGAACATAACTGTAGGAGGAGAAAAATCTAAACATGGAACAGCAATTTTTGCACAAACAACAGGTGTAAGAATGCAAAATGTAAATATTAATTTAAAAGGAAAGACTATAATTGCAGATGTTGAATCACAATATGATTATATTGTAAATTTTAATAATGTTAATATTGATATAGCTGGAAATTATAATACTATTTTAGCGTTGGGTTCAGTAACTCCAAATCAGCATAGATATACAAGCAGTATTGATTGCAGACCAGATACATTAGAATGGGGAGTTTATCGTGGAGATAAATCAAGCAATAATACAGGAATAAATTTGGGGGTTACAAATATTAAAGCTGAAACGAGCAACAATGCAATTTTTTATCTTTTGCCAGCGTCAGTACACAGATGGACTGGAAGTGATTCTGTTGTTTCGACACCACCTTCACTTCCAGCAGCTACATATCATACAAATCCTGGAAGATATCAGATGTATTATCCTTCACCAGGAAATATCAAGTTCCAAAATGCAGGAACTGTAGAATTTGTTGGAAGTGGAAATGCTGGAGCATGGCTTGCTAGTTATGTTCCTGATAGAACTAAATTGAGTGGAGTCACTGGTGCATCTGGAAGTCAGATAGTTGATTTAGGAACTATAAATCTTTCAGGAGATAATAATGTAGGATATTATTTTGCTGATAATAAAACTAATCCAGCAGGTAATGCTGTTTTTCAAGGTAAAGTTGTAGTGAAAGCTAATTTAGGAATAACATTAGATGGAACTTCTGGAGGAACAACTCAAAAAGGAACTGGAAATGATGGTTCAAACTCTAATGTAAAATCTGATAAGAATGTTGCTCTATATATAGCGTCTGGACAAAGAACAGATATGAATACTTTAAAAAATGGGTTTGCACAATATTTTCCAGCAACACTGTCTTTTACTATTGATAATGTGAATGCTTATGGAGATAAAATTGTGGGGCTTAAAAATGGTGATGATATTGGGGCATTTCAATTAGGAACTAATGCTTCAATCAATGATCCTATAAAAAACTTTGATTTATCAGAATTTCAAGTTACTTTTGGGAAATATTCAAAAGATTCAATCGGACTTGTTGCAAAAAATGGTTCAGTTATAGAATTGAATCCTTCAGGAATAATAACAGATAATGCTGTAAGTGGAGCTGAAAGCAATATTATGGTTTATGCTGAAGGAGTATGGTTTAATCCAAGAAAGGTCTTCAGTGGAGGAACATATGATAAAGAAGCATATGGTAGAGGAGAAAGCGTAACAGGGCAAAAATATATTTCTGATTTTAATACAGAGGTAAAAGTTGGTAAAAATATTACTATGAATAGTATAAAAAGTACAGCTTTATTTGCAAAAAGTGGAGCTAAAATAACAGGTAAAGACATTGTTATGGATGGGTATAGCTCTAAAGGTGCTTTTGCACATGGGGTATATAATTATACTGCTGGAAGTATAGTAGATTCAAATGGAGCAAGTGCAAACATTCAGCCTGACACAACAATTATAATAGATAATATTACTGCTAAAGCAAATGGGGCACTGTCTGCTGATCAAAATAATAATATAGGAGCAGCCGCTATCTCTGGAGAGGGAGCTTCAAAAGGATTAGGAAATATCTCTGTTATAGTCAATGGAAAAATAGATGTTGCAGGTTTAGGTGCTTTTGCCAGAGGAGATAAAGCAACTGTTACTATATCAGGATCAGGAAGTAATATTATTAGTGGAGATAATGGAGCTTTAGTTGCAAAAGAAGGTGGGAAAATAAATTTTGGAGGAGGAACTATAGAGCATGAAGTGGAAAATAAACTTGCTTTTTTCTCTGAGAAAATAGGTTCTCAAGTTTCCAATATAAACTTTACAAATAATACAATTTTAAATATAAAAAAAGGTGTAGCTTTCTATGGAGATTCAAATGATTATTCCACAGCAGGAAAGATTGGAACAGAAACAGGAAGATATACAGGAATGGGAAATCTGATAGTAAATTTAGCTGGTCATGGAGTAAATCTTGGAGTATTTAGAAATATTGATGTAACATGGGATGGATCAGCAACATATGTAAATGGATTAAAAACTATCCCTAAAGTTGCAGCTATAAATACAGGAGCATATTGGTATAAGAGCAGTTTGGATGGAGGGAAAATTTCAATTCAAACTAATGTAAATAGAGATAATATATCAGCTGGAGTAACTTCTGGGGATGGTTTTAACGATATAATTATGGAAAGAAAAGAAGTTACTTTAAAATCCGGATATAACATAACTTCTGCTAATGGAAACAGTCTGCTTTTAGGATCAAATTCAACAGCAGCATTAAATACTGAATCTGGATATACTATTGAAGGAATTGTTGATATCAGTAACACACCAGGAAGTTCAACAACAGCAGCATACACAAGTTTTGGATATATAAATGTTGATTCATTAGGAAAACTTAAAGTTTCAGAGGGAATTGGAGCTTATGGAGTTAATGGAAGTAAAGTGATAAACAATGGAATAATAGAAGTTGCAAATTCAAGTAGTACAAATTCTGGAATAGGAATAGCTGTACTTGCAACAAATGCTTCTGGAACACCAGATGCCTATGGAAAAAATGCAGGAAAAGCTGGACTATGGGGAGAGGTTATCAATAAGGGAACTATTGGTATAACTGGAACTCATGGAATAGGTATCTATATGGAAAATAATCATAATAGTGCTGCTAAAAGTCAGATGACTATGCATAATGAAGCTTCTATTACACTTGGAGATGATGGAAAAGGTATTGTAATAAGAAGCACTAATACCACTGGAGCTGGAGGAACTCTTACTCTTAAAGATTCTGGAAGTGGAAGAGATATCAAAGTAGGTAAAAATGGTGTTGGAATATATGCTCAAGGTTCTGATGTAAAAATGAATGGAAATTATGGAATAGAAATTCAAGAGGGAGGGGTAGCTCTTCAATCAGAAGGGAATACAATCATATCTTGTACTAATGCAGCAGATAAACTTACAGTAGACTATGCTGGAACTTCAGGAGTAGGGAATACAGCTATAGGAATAGCTTTCAAAGGAACAACAGGAAATACTTTTGATAATAGTATGAATATGGAAGTATTAAATACTAGTGGTGCAGAAACAATAGTAGGTATCTACGGAACAGGGGCAGGAACACTTACAAACTCTGGAGATATAACAGCCAAATCTACAGGATCTTATGGAATAATTTCTGAAGGTGTAAATGTAGTAAATACTGGAGTTGTAACAGTAGGAGACAGCTTAGCCCCAGTAAGTGGAGCAATAGGTATTTATGCTAAGGATGCATCTGTAGATACTGTTGGAAAAGATATTGTAATAGAGGGAAATGGAGACAGTTCAACAAGTGTACATCCTATTGGAATATATGCAAAGAGCAGTATTGCAGGAAATAGAGAGATAAAAGTTACTAATGGGTTTGCTCCAATGAGTGTTGCAGGAAAAGCTGGAATAGGAATATATGTAGAGGATACTATTGGAACAGCTTTAAGATTGAATAACTCATCAAATATAACTTTGGGAGATTCTTTATCAACAGCAGACAGAAGATTTGGAATATTTATGACAAATGCTAAAAATACATTGAATGAAACAAGTGGAATAGTAAATGTAGGGAAAAATAATATAGGTATTTACAGTAAAGATTCTATACTTAAAAACAGTGGAACAATAAAGGTTGTACATAATGAAGCTGGAACGGTAAATGTAAATGGAGTATCAAATATAGGTATCTCTGCTAAAACAACAGGAGCTCATCAGGGGATGATTGAATTAAGTGGAGGAACTATAGCTGTAACAGCAGCAAGTCTTGCTGATGGAAATATTCCATTGGGAATATATGCATCAGGAAATAATATAACAGTATCTTCAATAATTTCAAGCAGTATAATAGCAGCTCCTAATGCTGTTGGAATATATATGGATGGAGATAATACTTCAAAAACAAGTGGGCTTATGAATATTTCTCTTTCATCTGATACAGGTGGTAAAATGGGAATAGGAGCTTACTATAAAGGCGGCGCTTTTGCAGATACAGGAACAATGAAACTAAGCAGTACGTCTACAGCGCTAAGTGGATCAGATCCAGTAAGACCTATTGGGCTATACTATGGAACAGATTCTGCACAAAATAAAACTGATATAGAAATTGTATCAGGAAGTGATGAAATCATAGGAATGTATGGTTCAACTTTGGCGCCATTTACTAATAGTGGAAATATAACATTAGATGCTAAAGGAATAGGAGCATACTTCATAGATACAGATGTAGCAAATAGTGGGAATGTAACAGTAAATATAGCTGATGGATATGGAATGTATTTCAAAGGAGGAGATTCTTCATCAACAGGTACTATAACATCAACAGGAAATAATTCTGTAGGAGTTATTGTAACTAAGGCAGGTTCTTCATTTACAAATAATACAGGAGGAATAATAAATTCTGGAGGTTCATCATCAATTGGGGTGTATGCAGAAAATGGAGCTACATTTACAAATGCAGGAACTCTGAATTCTACTCTTGCAGGAGGAAGTATAGGAGCCTTTGCTAAAGGATCTACAATAGAGAATACAGGAACAATAGGTTCTCATTATCTTGGACTATATGGAAAAGATGCTTCAACTATCAACTATACAACTGGAACACTGACTGTCAATAGCGGTGTAGGAATACTTGCTGATGGAGGAAGTTCAGTAGTTAATCTTAATGGAGGAACTATAACAGGAACTGCTAATATTACTACATCAGTAGTTGGAAAAAATACTGGTATAGTAAATCTAAATGGAACAAATATATCTCAGACTGGTTCTGGAACAGTAGGTATAGTATTAGATAGTGGAAGTTCAACATTAACAAGTGGAAATATATCTGTAGGAGCAGGTGGAACAGGTGTATATGCAGAAAACAGTTTAGTAAATCTAGCAGGATACAGTGGAACTATAGCTATGGGAAATCAGGGAATAGCTATGTACTCTAAGGATTCAGCACTGTCTTCTGGAACATTAAATGTAAACTATACTAATACTGCCAAGGGAGTAGGAATTTACTACGCAGGAACAAATCCAGTAACAAATAATATAACAGTAAACCATACAGGAGATAATCTTGTAAGTATATTTGCTGATGGAATATCTCTTACAAATACAGCAGCTCAAACTATCAATACTGATGGAATAGGAATATATGGAGACAATGGAGCAGCAGTTTCTAATCAAGGAACATTGGCTTTATCTGGAGATGATACAATAGGTATCTATTTAGATGGAGCAAGTTCTACAGTAACAAATATGGGAACTATAACAGGAACTCCATCAATTGTAGGAAATAAGATAGGAGTTTATGTAAATAGTGGAGATATAACAGGAAATACAGCATATAACTTTGATATTGATGGAGGAATAGGAATCTATCTGAAAAATAATGCTGTAAGCTATACAGGAACTATGTCAGTAACAGGAGATTCTACAGCAGCAAACAGAACAATAGGGATATATGTAGATCCATCTATTACTGGAACTCTTGGAGCAAAAATAAATGTGACAGGAGAAGATGCATTAGGTATATATCTTGCTGAAAACCTAGGAGTAGCAGCAAATATAACATACAATGGAGAACTTAATATTACATCTTCAAGTACAGCAAACAAAGGAATAGGAGCTTTACTTGAACAGGGAAGCACATTTACTTTAGGTGCTGGCGGAAAAGTAGATATAGGCGGAACAAATAACATGGGATTCCATGTTAAAAATGGAGCTAATCTTAATGTAGCAGGAGGAACAGTAACAAATACAGCAGCAGGTATCTTTGCATATTTGGATAATGGAAATCTTCATTTTACATCAGGAACTCCTGTAAATATTAATTTTGCCAATGTAATAGTATCAGGGGCACTAGGAAATATACTTAATGACACTGCTATAACTGTAGGAACAAGTGGACTGCAAGGAGACAGCGGAGCAACAATAACTAACTCTAACCTTGGAACTATCAATGGAAATGTAATAAATGCAAAAGCTATGGTAGGAACAGGAGTGGGAACTACTCTTACAAATGCTGGAACAATAAATCTTACTGGGAATACATCAATAGGAATGTATACTGAAAATTTTGCTGTTGGAACATCAACAGGACATGTATCAGTAGGAGATAAATCAGCAGCATACTATGTTGGAACTGATGGAACTATGAATATAAGCGGAACAGCTTCAGTTGGAGAAGACTCAACTTTACTATTTGGCGCAGGAGGAACAATCAACTACACAGGTGCTGATATAGTTATGAGCAATAAAAGTATAGCTCTTACACTTTCAGATTCAGCTTCTTTGGTAGATTTCAACAACAGAGAAGTGACAACTGGGACAGAGGGAACAGGAATATTTCTTACAGGAACAGGAGATATTTCTAAAGTGACAAACCTTGATAAATTAAATGTATCAAATAAATCAACTGGAATATTTATGGACAATAATGTAGCATTGAATACAGGAATAAAGATAGATCTTACAGGAACAGAAACTATAGGAGTATTTACTACAAATAATGGAAATATAAACTATTCTGGAAATATAGACTCATCAACTGTAAAAAATAAAGGAATAATTAATACAGGTACAGGAACTACTGTAAATAGTGGAACTATGAAGCTTATGGGAGATTCAAGTATAGGTATGTATAGCGAAAATGGAACTATGATAAACAACTCATCAATAGAAGTAGGAAATGGAGCTTATACAGGACTGGTACTTAATTCAGCAGTGGCTATGTATGGTAAAAATGTAACTTCTGTATCAAACACTGGAAATATAGAAATAGGAAAAGATGCAGTAGGTATATTTGGAGAAAATACTGTTGTAACAAACAGCAATTTTATTCAAAGTACAGGAGCAAAGAGTACAGGAATCTATGGACTTCAGGGAAGTGCATCAAATACTGGAAGTATAGTATTAGGAGATAGTTCTAATGGTATATTTGTAAAAAATGGAACTCTGATAACAAATACAGGAAATATAACAGTAGGAAATACTAATTCAGCTGGAATCTATGGAGCAGGAACTACTTCAGTAGCTCATAATGGAGGAACAATAACAGCTGGAAAAGAATCTGTTGGAATAGCTACAGAAAGTGGAAATATAACAGTAGCAAATGGCGCTGTTATCAATGTAGGAACAGATTCATCATATATCTATTCTGCTTCAGGAACAGGAACAAATAATACTAATCTGTCATTAAGCGATCATAGTATAGGGATGTATACAAAGTCAGGAACTATGATAAATAATGCTAATATAACAGTAGGAAAATCAACTGTAGTATCAGGACTGCCTCCAAAAATTTCTGTAGGAATGGCAACAGAAACAGGAATTGTAGAAAATTCTTCTTTGGGATATATATATGTACCTGATGACCATGGAGTAGGAATGGTAGCAAATGATGGAGGTCATGGAATAAATAGAGGAACTATTCAAGTAGATGGAAAACTTGCTTATGGAATGCAGGCAACTAAGTATTCAACATTGGAAAACTATGGATTAATTACAGTAGATGGAGCAAATTCAAGAGGAATGGCAGCTACTGATAATTCAATAGTAAGAAACCATACTACAGGAACTATTACAGTAAATGGAGCAGACAGTGAAGGAATCTATGCAGACTATAAAGCAACAGTTGAAAACTATGGAACAATAAATGTAAATGGAGCAGGAAGAACAGGAATATATTTAGGTACTGATGGAGTTCTTCTTAATAAAGGAACTATAAATATATCAGGAGGAGAAGGAGTAGTAGAAGGTAGTGGAAGTCTGACAAATGTTGGAGATATAACTATCAATGGACCAACAGCTTCAATAGATGGAGTAACTATTACAAATACAGGAACAATAACAGTAAATGGAGCGCTTGATTTTGGAACTATAACTTTAGGAAGTACAGCAGGACATATAGGAACAATAAATGCTGAATCATTTAATAAAGGACAGTTTATAGTTCTTCCAAATGTAACTCAAGGAAGCAATCATGATATGTATACAGTACAATATCTAAATGGAATTACAAATGTACCAAATCATGGATCTATAACAGCAATATCTCATTCAGTTTCATTTATAGCAGATGTACAAAAAGATGATACTGATCCTAATCTAATAAGAATAGTAATGGTAAAGATACCATATAAGAAACTTCTTTCAGGAACAGAAGCTATAGAGTTTGGAAAAGGATTGGATGAAATATACGCTGGAGCAGCAAATAAAGAACTTGAAATGTTTGATGCGCTGGATATGATATCAGATAAAGATGAACTTGGAGCAACATTTGATAACGAACTTAGAGGAAATGTATATGCAAACATCCAAACTAGAATGTTGGATATTAATGAAGTATTCACTACATCATATGAAAATTTAAAAAATAACAGACTTTATTCAAGAGAAACTCTGAAGATAGGAGCTATCATGACTGGAGGAGAAACAAAGAGCAAAAGAGCAGGAGTGGAAGATTATGAATCTAAATCTCTTGGAACAATGATATTAAAAGAGTATGATCATATGAAATATGGAAGAATATCTAACTGGAGTGTAGGATTTACACAGACTAAATTTGATTTTGATCCTGGATCAAAAGAAACAGTTTACTCACTAAATGCAGGAATAGGATTTGAAGACTATATAAAAGATAGTAAAAATCTGAAATATTACACAAGAGGAGAGATAAGTGTAAATCATCATGAGACAGACAGAAAGATACATCTGAGCAGTGGAACATATGAGAATACAGGAAAATTCTGGTCAGGAACAGTGGAATGGAAAAATAAATTGAGATATGACATCCCATTGGATAGTGAAAAAATAAATCTTGGAGTATTTGGAACATTCAACTTAGGATATGGAAAGTTTGAAGATTTCAAAGAAAGTGGAGATGGAATAGAACTGGATGTCCAATCAAGAGATATGTACATAGTAAGACCAGGAGTAGGAGCAGATATAGCTTTCAACAAATATGCACAGTCAGGAAAATATAGTCTGATAGGAAAAGCAACAGCAGAGTATGAACTGGGAAAAGTATATGATGGAGCAAATAAGGCGAAAATCAAAAATACAGATGCAGGATACTATGACTTAGAAAAACCTAAGAAAGTAAAAGAGATAATAAAAATAGGTGCAGAGCTTAAATATGAGACAAGAGAAGGACACAGCCTAGGCTTTGAAGTAACAAGACAGGAAGGAAGCATAGATGCAACTAGATATGGAGTAAATCTAATGTATAGATTCTAAAAATATCAATTAAGAAAATGAGAGTGACTAAAAATCTAAATTATATATTTAATTACAAGTCATTCTCATATTTCTAAAATTTAGAAATATAATATAATTTTTAGAAAAAATAAAGAAACAAAGAATAAAAAAGAGCAGTTCTTATTAAAAAATTTGAACTGCTCTTTTCTTTATTTTGATTAACTCTGCCAACATCTGCATTGCTCTATACGTTTTCCTTCATCTCCCTGTTCTTTATCATATGCAAATTGCATAAGAAGTTCACATGGAAATATATCACATTGTCCACAATGAGCAAGATTTTTATTTTCACAGCATGATTTTACAGGGCAGCTTTCTCCCCAAAAAGGTTTATTGATATTAACACAACTGTTGCAGCCTAATTCTTCTTTATAGTGACATTTTTCACAAAGTATACCACATCTTGATTGAATCATAGTGCCCTCCCTGATATTAATCTATAGTAATTATATTCCCAGTAGTGTTATAAACAAAATCCTTTTTAGTTTCTTTCAATATTTTAGTAACCTTTTCTCCTGTACAATGAGAAACTCCAAAAAATTCTATATTACATTCATCGAAATACTTGAGAACTTTCTCTATTCTGTCATCACTGGCTTTTGACAGATGAAGCCCTCCCATAATACCATATATTTTCTTTCCAGTACGTCTTTTTATATTTTCGATTATATTAGCTATTCCTATGTGTGAGCAACCACAAACTACAAGAAGTCCTTTAGAGGTATCAATTCCAAGAACGATTTCATCCTCCATATTATCAAGGATATAGTTATCATATATTTTTCTAAAATAATATCTGGTAGGAGTTTCAAAGTTATTTATAGGTTTAAAATCTGTAAAGAGAGTTATATTTTTAGAAAGCTTGTATTCACTGCTGTTTATATAATTTATTTTTACTCCTTTATCCAATATATATTTTTCATCGAAGTTGTTTCCTAGAAATTCATGAATAATTCCAGTTATTCTATGCTTTTCCTCAAAAAATGTTTTACTGATATGAAGAGTAAAAGAATTATTAAAATTATCTAAAAGTTCTCTTATTCCTCCTGTATGATCAAAATGACTGTGACTTAATACCACATGTTTGATATTGCTTAATGGTACTTGAAGTTTTTGTGCATTCTTAGTGAAATCTCCACTTTTACCAGTGTCAAAAAGTACAGATATGTCCTCATCTTCAATAAATAAAGACAGACCAAATTCATATTTTAATTCAGGGTTAGAGTTAGCTTCATTTTCTATTAAAGTAGTTATTTTCAAGTTTGCACCATACCTTTATAATTAAGAATTCACTATAATGGAATTTCATTATAGTGGAAGATTATTTTTTTGCAGAAAACCAATAAACCACAGATGGACTATTTTTAGGATTTTTATATCTGTGAGCAGAACCATGTTTTATTACTATTGAATCACCTTCATGAAGATAGAAAAGTTCTTTATCTATTTCAATTTCCAGCTCTCCTTTTATAACAATTCCTATTTCATCATATAGATGTCCCCATGACATATCACTAAAGTTATCCCCTTTTTCAATAGTGATAGCAATACCATTAAGATTTGATTTTCCATTGAGAAGACTTTCTATTTTTACATGAACTTCAGGATTTTCAAGAATCTCCTCTCTTTCCTCTTTTCTAGTAACTGGTGAATGAGTATCAGTAGGATCTAATATTTCCATTAAGTTTACAGCAAGAGCCTGACATATCTGCTGTAGATTACTGATAGACGGACTATTAAGATCTCTTTCTATATTACTTAAAAAACCTATAGAAAGTTTAGTCATATCTGACAGATCTTTTAAAGTGTAATTTTTTCTTTTTCTAATTGTTTTTATTTTCTCCCCTAGTGTCATTAGTTATAGCCTCCACACTGTTAATTTTATATATTATACCACAATAACTAAAAAAATTAAAATAATATCACTATACTGGAATTTCAGTTTTTTAAAAATTATATTAAAAAAATACTGAAAAAACAAGCTTAATTTAAGAAAAGATAGAAAAAATTACTAAACAAAAACGTATACAATCGAAAAAATTCAGATTATATTTCAAAATAGTGGAAAAAATTGTTGAAATAATTCAACTCATGTGTTATACTTTTTTCATGTATGTAAAAAAACAATAATATTCGTAAAAAGAACGAAAACTATTGTTAAATTATATCAAACAAAACGTAAAATTAAAATGTACAAAGAAAGAAGGAGATCTTTAAAATGGAAATGATTAAAGGAATAGCATTATTACTTGTGGTTTTGGCAGGCTTTTCTCTATTTAGTTTAAAAATGCCTAAAGGTATGAAAGCGATGGGAGCATTAGCAGGAGCAGCAACAGCTAGTTTTCTTGTAGAAGCTTTTCAACTTTATGTAGGTGGAGATTTGCTAGGTTTTGAATTCTTAAAAGGTGTAGGTCAGGCAGCTGGATCTATGGGTGGAGTAGCAGCAGGAGCATTAGTACCAATAGCTCTTGGAGTAAATCCTACTTATGCTATACTGATTGGAGTATCTGTAGCAGGATATGGAATTCTGCCAGGATTCTTAGCAGGGTATATACTTTCATTTGTAGTACCTAAGTTAGAGCAAAAAATACCTCAAGGAGTAGACCTTATAGTAATAATCTGTTTAATTGCTCCATTGGCAAGATTTATAGCAACTGTATCAAATCCAGTTGTTAACTCAACTCTTTTAAATATAGGAGGAATACTGGAAAGTGCTTCTCACTCTAATCCTGTGCTAATGGGGATTGTTCTTGGAGGAATAATAACTGTAGTAGCTACAGCACCTCTTTCATCAATGGCACTTACAGCTATGTTAGGTTTAACTGGAATTCCAATGGCTATTGGAGCTCTTGCAGTAATGGGATCATCATTTATGAATGGAGTTTTCTTCCACAGAATGGGATTTGGAGATAGAAAAACAACAATAGCAGTAGCGGTAGAACCTTTAACTCAGGCAGATATTATATCTGCAAACCCTATTCCTGTATATGTTACCAATTTTATTGGAGGAGCAGCAGCAGGAGTTATAGTATCACTGTTTGGACTGGTAAATAATGCAACTGGAACAGCAACACCAATAGCTGGTCTTATGGTAATGTATGGATTTAATGATGCAATAGTAGTTACAAAAGTTGCACTTATGTGTGCAGTGGCAGGGGCAGCAGCAGGATATTTAGGTTCAATAATATTTAAAAATTATAAAATTAAAACAGTTGATGAGATAAGAGGAAACTAAGTAATTGGAGGGAAGCAGTTTTGGATAGTTTAAAAGAATTGTTTAAAATAGGTTGTGGTCCATCTAGTTCACATACAATGGGACCTGAGAGAGCAGCCAAAAGATTTAAAACAGAAACAGAAAATGCACATTCATATAGAATAGAACTTTATGGAAGTCTTGCAGCTACTGGAAAAGGACATCTTACAGACTGGATAATAGAAGAGACTCTTAAACCCAAAAAAACAGAGATAGTATGGATGCCTGAATTTATCCATGAGTATCATACTAATGGAATGAAGTTTGAAGCTCTTGATGAAAATGGAAATCTAATTAAGGACTGGCTTGTATTTTCAGTAGGTGGAGGAACAATAAAGGAACTTTCTGATAAGAGAAATGGATCAGGAAGAACTTATACTCTTTCTAAAATGGATGATATTATAAAATGGTGTAAAGAAAATAATAAAGAGCTTTGGGAATATGTAGAACACTGTGAAGGAAAAGAAATATGGAATCATTTAAAAGATATTCTTGATACTATGAATGATGCTGTAAGCAGAGGAATCAAAAAAGATGGTGTCCTTCCAGGAAAATTAAGATATCCAAGAAAAGCTAAAGAGATATATGATAAAATAGATAAAAAGAAAAATTATCTAGTAATAACTAAGAAAATATTTGCTTATGCATTAGCAGTATCAGAAGAAAACAGCAGTGCAGGAACTATTGTTACAGCTCCTACATGTGGTGCCGCAGGAGTTATCCCAGGGCTTCTAAGAGCATTGATAGAAGAATATGAATTAGATGAAACTACATCACTTAGAGCTCTTGCAGTAGCGGGGCTTATAGGAAATCTTATTAAAGAAAACGCAACAATATCTGGTGCAGAAGCAGGATGTCAGGCAGAAATAGGTTCAGCTTGTTCTATGGCAGCAGGTATGGCAGTATATATACTAGGTGGAACTATTGATCAAATAGAATATGCAGCAGAAATGGGAATGGAACATCACTTAGGGATGACTTGTGATCCTGTTGGCGGATATGTACAAATACCTTGTATAGAAAGAAATGCAATAGTAGCAGTAAGAGCATTGAATACAGCAGATTATGCACTTTCAACAAATGGAGAACATACAATAAGTTTTGACCAGGTAGTTATAACTATGAAAGAAACAGGAAGTGATATGTGTTCTTCATATAAAGAGACTTCAACAGGTGGTCTTGCAAAATATTATGATAAATTTTTAAAAGACTAATAGGTCGACCCTTTAATTTAATATATATTTTAGAGAAGTCTCTGAGTAATCAGAGGCTTTTCTCTATATGTATACTGTTTATATGTAGTTGATTTTTTTCTTTGTAATTAAATGAATTTAATTAATTTGAAACTATATAAATATTTGTTGATAAAAATAATTGACTTTTTTAATTAAAGAGGTATAATTACGGATGTAGATATACAATTTACAGATATTTAAGGAGGAAAAATGTTTAAAAAGTTAACAGCAGAATTTATAGGGACTTTTTGGTTGGTACTAGGAGGATGTGGAAGTGCAGTTTTAGCAGCTGGATTTCCAGATTTAGGAATAAAATTTGTAGGGGTAGCATTTGCTTTTGGATTAACAGTATTAACTATGGCATATGCAATAGGGCATATATCAGGATGTCATTTAAATCCGGCAGTTTCAATAGGGTTATATGCAGCAGGTCGTTTTAATAAAAAAGAACTTATTCCTTATATTGTAAGTCAGGTATTGGGAGGAATAGCAGGAGCAGCAGTTCTATATGTAATAGCAACAGGAACAGAGGGATTTGTTGTTGGAGGATTTGCAAGTAATGGATATGGATTACTATCACCAGGAGGATATTCATTAACAGCAGCATTTGTTTCAGAGATTGTAATGACAATGATGTTTTTACTTATTATAATAGGATCAACAGATGAAAGAGCACCTAAAGGTTTTGCTCCACTAGCTATAGGATTGGGATTAACACTTATACATTTGATAAGTATACCAATAACAAATACTTCTGTAAATCCCGCAAGAAGTACAGCAGCAGCAATTTTTGCTGAAACAGGAGCAATGTCACAATTGTGGCTGTTTTGGGTGGCACCAATTATAGGAGCAATACTGGGTGGAATTATTTATAGAGTAGTTTTTGCTAAAAAATAAAAAAACAGCTTTGACAAATCAACTTATATATCAAGAAAAGAAAATCTACTCTAAAGAAGGCAGGCAGCTAAAATAAACAATAAAATAAAAAGAAACCAGCAGATTCTGTTGGTTTTTTATATGTATATGGATAATAATATTTTTTAAATTGCTAAGTCAGTATTTTATAGTTAGACTATGGAAATAGTAAAAAACAGATAATCAAAAATTTTATAAATCTCTAAACTATTTTTAGCAACAATATTTTAAGAAAAATTTTAAATAAAAAAAAGAAGCTGTCTTAATATTTTTTCAGTCAGCTTCTTTTTATATTAAAATCCCATATTCATATCAACAATAATAATTTTTATTCTATCTTTTATAAACTGTCCTTCAATAGCAACAAAAGAATTACATATTCTTTCAGGATGACGACAATCTATACAATACCCAAGTTTTGCACAAGGTGTAGTTTTTCCAAGACGTACAGCATCAAGAGGAGCAGCAGTCTGTCTGGCTCTGTGAACAGCATGGTCCATGTCAGGAACTATTTTATTTATTCCAGCTACAATTATTACTTGTTCAGGGCCATATATAATAGGAGCTACTCTGCTTCCATTTCCATCGATATTAAATATTTTACCATCTTCTGTGATTGCATTAGCACCACTGATAAAAGTATCGGCAGAAAAATTTTTAATATAGATTTCTCTTTTCTCCTTTTTTGTTAAACTTTTTTTATATTTATCCAGAAAAATAAAATTACCATTTCTAAAGATACTATATATTCCAGCTTCTTCAAGAGTTATTGAATCACCACAGCCAACAATTGAGTTTTCAGGAACCAGTTCTTTTATTAACTTTATCAGTTGAGGTATATCTTCAACAAAATATCCCTTCATATTTCTTTTTTCAAAATTTAAAAGTATATTATTAAGCATATTTTGAGAAATATTCATAATACCTCCTGTTATTTTAAGAGATTTTTTAAGATGGAAGTAACATCTCCTGTTATTACACCACCATGATAACAGACAACTTGCTGAATATCATAATTTAGAAATTTTCTTATAGAATTAATAGCCTCATTCATATCAAGAGTAAATTGAGGATTAGCTAAAAGGAGATTTCCATTTTCAGCTACCATGGCATCTCCAGTTATAAGTGTTTTAAATTTTTCTAAATAAATAGAAATATGTCCTGGCATATGTCCAGGAGTGGCAATTATTTTCAATTCTTCACACCAATCTATTTTAGTATTCTCATCTATAGTTATATCTATGGGCACATGCTTTATAGATTTCAGCATATTATGAAAGTACTCTGCATTTACTTTTTCTTCTTCAGAAAGAGTAGAATATATTCTTTCTGCCTGTTCCAGTCTTAGAGATTTTTTCTTTCCCTCAATATATGGTTTTTCCACAAGTGAAGAAGCAACTTGTATATGCGGATATTTTTCCTTTATTTCATAAAGAGCTCCTATATGATCATGGTCATGATGAGTTATGATTATCTTTGTAAGTTGAGAAAAATCAAAATTATATTTTTTAGCTTCTTTTTCTAACAAAGGAAGAAAACCAAGATTTCCACAATCAATGAGAATATTTTCTTTATCACTTTGAATAATTACAGGATGAATAAAATTTTTATCACCAGTTTTTGAAGCAAAATCTATATTTAAAACTATCAGTTTATTCATAATTCTCCTTGAAATATATTTGTTTCTAGCTAGAAAGTGTAAGCTGAGTACTATCTATATCATGTTCACGGAAGAAAGTTTCTATTTTAACTTTAGTTTCCAAAAGCAGTGATTTTATAAGTTCAGTTTTTTCATCAGTCATTCTAAATGAAGGAATGCTAACACTTATAGCAGCTAGAATGTCATCTCCTTTAAAGAGTGGAACACTCAAGCAATAAGATTGTTCATTTGCTTCGCCATTTTCAGTTGCTACCATAGTTTTTCTTACTACTTTAAGTTGTTCAGCAAGCACTTCAAAATCAGTTATTGTATTTGGAGTATATTCTTTAAGTCCATCAGGGTAAAGTTCTCTTAAATCATCAATATTCTTTTGACAAAGAAGAGCTTTTCCCAGAGCAGTACAATAAGCGGGAAGCCTTTTTCCTACATATGAAATGATACGGATAGGATCATCAGAATCTACTTTTGCTACATATAGTACCTGCCCTCTGTCAAATATTCCCATTTGGCAGATTTCATTAGTCTTTTTTACAATATATTTCATTTCAGATTTTATAAACTGAAGAGCATTCATATTACTTGTGTAAGCGGAACCAACACAAAAAGAACCTATACCTATACTATACTTATAAGTATGTGCATTAAAAAATATAAATTTACGCTGAGCCATAGTATGCATCAAAGGCAGAATGCTGCTTTTAGGTGCGTCAATAGCCTCAGCAATTTCTGTTAAACTCAGACCTTCCTGATTATTAGCCAGCAACTCAAGAATATCGAGTACACGGGATGTAGGTCTATGCTCAGTTTTTGCCATGAAGAGGCACCTCCTAAATATTAATAACTTGATTATACCAGATTTTCAACAGTTTGTATATACATACAAAGAATACAGATGAATAAAGAATAAGAAAGCCTAGAAAATTTTTTTTTATTATGAAATCTTCTTAAAATGGTGATTGAAAATAATGATAAAAATTTTTTAATAGAACATATTGACTTATATATAAAAGAATGCTATTATTGATTTATAATAATTCGTATATGAAAACTTGATTCGCATATACGAATAAAAATAAAAAAGCTGAATTTGAAGGCCACCAAATATAGCAGAAAATAAGATGTCAGGAGGAAAAGAATTATGATTATGAGATTTTTGAAAAGAGTACCTGCTGGTATGATGATTGTTCCTTTACTTATAGGAGCTTTTATGAATACATTTTTCCCAGCAGCATTGAAAATAGGATCATTTACAACAGCAACATTTTCTAGTGCAGGGGCAGCAACAGCAATGGGGATACAGTTATTCTGTCTTGGTACTACTTTACAGTTGAGAGACATGCCTAAAGTAGTAAAACGTGGAGGAATTCTACTTATTTCTAAATTTATAATTGGAGCAACTATTGGAATAGTTATTGGAAAAATGTTTGGTCTTGCAGGGGTATGCGGTCTTACAACATTAGCGATTATTAGTGCAGTTACTAATAGTAATGGAAGTGTATATCTTGCTCTTATGAAAACTTATGGAGATACAACTGACTGTGCAGCTATGGCTCTTTTGGCTCTTAATGACGGACCATTATTTACACTTATAGCTCTTGGTGCTTCTGGACTTGCAAATGTTCCATTCATGGCACTTGTAGCAACAGTTATCCCTATCATAGTTGGGATGATAATTGGAAATATAGATAAAGAGATGCAGACTTTCCTAGAACCAGCAGGAAACATTATGATTCCTTTTGTTGGACTTACTCTTGGAGCAGGAATCAACCTAAGCAACGTTGTAAAAGGAGGAGTCCCAGGAATAATTTTAGGACTTATAACAGTATTTGTAGGAGGATGTTTCATAGTTTTCTGTGATAAAATCATAGGAAGAAGACCTGGATATGCAGGATGGGCAGTTGCAACAACAGCAGGAAATGCAGTTGCAGTACCAGCAGCAGTAGGACTTATTGACCCAGCTTGGGCTCCGTATGTAGGAGAAGCAACTACTCAAGTAGCAGCATCAGTAGTAGTTACAGCTATCTTAGTTCCATTAATAACTAACTGGTGGGCTAAAAAATATGGATGTCCACAATCTGAAGCTTTACAAGCAGCACAAGCAGAATTGAAAACAGCAAAATAAAACTTTTAAAATACAGAATACTAAAATCTTTAAGGAGGAATGTTATGATCAATGCTTTAATAATTGATGTGAAAGACAGTGTGGGAGTAGCTATTGAACAAATTGCTAAAGGAACAGAGATAAGCTATAAAGCTGGAGATAAAGTTTTAACACTTACAGCTCTTGGAGATATTCAAATATATCATAAATTTGCAACTAGAGATATAGCTAAAGGTGAACCAGTAGTTAAATATGGAGAGCATATAGGAATTGCATCTGAGGATATAAAAGCTGGAGCACATGTACATACTCATAATGTAGAAAGTCACAGAGAGAACTTATAGAATAGGGAGGGAATGTAATATGAATTTTTTAGGATATAGAAGACCAGATGGAAGAGTTGGAGTAAGAAACAAAATATTTATTTTACCAGCAAGTGTTTGTGCATCAGATACTACTAGAATAATAGCTTCTCAAATAGAAGGAGCAGTAACATTTAATAATCAGAATGGATGTTCACAAGTAGCAGGAGACCAACAGCTTACTATGGATGTTATGGCTGGAATGGCAGCTAACCCAAATGTATATGGAATAATAGTTGTTTCTCTTGGATGTGAAAACTGTCAAATGGATCTAGTTGTAGATGCAATAAGAGAAAGAACAAACAAACCAATGGAAACATTCATTATTCAAGAAAATGGTGGAACTATAACAACAATAGAGAGAGCAGTTCGTGCTGGAAGAAAAATGGCACAGGAAGCTTCAAAACTTCAAAGAGAAGAATTCCCAATATCTGAACTTATAGTTGGAACTGAATGTGGAGGATCAGACCCTACAAGTGGTCTTGCATCAAACGTACTTATAGGAGAATTAAGTGACCGTTTAGTAGCACTTGGATCTACTTCTATTCTTTCTGAAACTACAGAGTTCATAGGAGCAGAACATATTCTTGCAGCTCGTGCTAAAACTCCTGAGATAAAAGAAAGAATATATGAAATTGTACATAGATATGAAAAAGCTCTTCAATTAGTTGGAGAAGAAGTAAGAGACGGAAATCCATCACCAGGAAATATAGCAGGAGGAATCACTACTCTTGAAGAAAAATCTCTTGGATGTATTCATAAAGGTGGACATACAGAAGTTACAGCAGTATATGATTATGGAAAACAAGTAGAAGAAAAAGGACTTGTAGTAATGGATACTCCAGGAAATGACCCTTCATCAGTAGCAGGAATGGTAGCAGGAGGAGCTCAAGTTATAGTATTCTCTACAGGTAGAGGAACTCCTACAGGAAACCCTATTTCACCAGTAATTAAAATTACTGGAAATAAAATAACATTTGCTAATATGTCAGATAATATTGATATAGATGCAAGCCCAGTTATTTATGGACCACAAACACTTAAAGAACTTGGAGAAGAGTTCTTACAAGAAGTAATAGAAGTAGCTAATGGAAAACAAACTAAAGCAGAAACTTTAGGGTATACAGAAATGGCTATTGCAAGATTATGTAACTATGTATAAAATGTAGATATAAAGGTTATCATAGTAAGCGGAGAAAAAGCTCTTTCTCTGCTTACTAACTTTATATAAGCCTAAAACTCAGAAGGTGAAAAATGAAATTTATAAGATTTAAAAGTGAAAACAATGAGAAATTGGGTATTTTCAATAATGATGAATCAAAAATCATTGAGATATCTTCTGTGTTAAATGGCAGAAAGTTTTCTTCAATGATTGATCTTATAGAAAATATCACTGAAGAGGAACTTGAACAGCTTCAGAAAACTTTTGGGGGAAAGATTTCTGGCTATGTTCAACATGATGTTTCAAAAGTCAAAATATGCTCACCAATTAAAAGGCCTATCCATGATATCATCTGTGTAGGGGTAAATTATAAAGATCATCTGGAAGAAACTAAAGAAAGTTTTAAAGAAGATTTCACTGAACCTGCAAAAACAGTATATTTTTCCAAAAGAGCTTGTGAAATAATAGGATCAGGGGATGCAGTAAAAAGTAGAATGGATCTGGATACACATTTAGACTACGAGGTAGAGCTGGCAGTTATTATAGGTAAAAAAGGATCAGATATAGCAAAAGAAGATGTTGAGGAGTATATTTTTGGGTATTCAGTATTCAATGATGTATCTGCTAGAATATTACAGCAGTCACATCTTCAGTGGTACAGAGGAAAAAGTCTGGATACTTATTCATCTATGGGACCATGTATACTGTATAAAACAGCACTTCCATTTCCGTTAGAGGTAGATGTGAAAAGTTATGTTAATGATGAATTGAGACAGTCTTCAAATACAAAATTATTTTTAGCGGATATTCCTCAGGTAATATCTGAAATATCAGCGGGAATAACTCTTGAACCTGGAGATATAATAATAACTGGAACACCTTCTGGGGTAGGAATGGGAATGAAACCTCAAGGATTTATGAAAAAGGGAGATACAGTGACTTGTGAAATTCCAGAAATAGGAAAACTTGTCAACATTATAGAATAAAGAGCAACTATTTAAAATATATAAAAGGAGAATAATTATGAAAAAAGCAAATTTTTTGACTCCAGTAGTAACTGCATTTGATGAAAATGGAAATCTGGATATTCAAGGTAATAAAAATGTATGGGATCACCTTATTAAAGGTGGAGTAGATGGACTTGTAATTATGGGAAGTACTGGAGAATTTTTCTCTATGACTACTGAGCAAAAGAAAGAACTTATTAAATTAGTAGTAGAACATGTAAATAAAAGAACAAAAGTATATATTGGAACTAGCTGCATGACAGTAGAAGATACAGTTGAACTTTCAAATTTTGCAATAGAAACTGGAGCAGATGCTGTAATGATAATCAGTCCATATTACTTTGCTCTTTCTAATGAAAGTGTAGAATTTTTCTATGATAAAGTAGCAGAAGCTGTAAAAGGAGATATCTATTTATATAACTTCCCTGACAGAACAGGACATGATTTAACTCCAGAAGTTACATTAAATCTTCTTAGAAAACATAAAAATATAGTTGGGTTTAAAGACACTGTAAGTGAAATGGGACATACTAGAAAACTTATGGCTACAGTATTGAAAGAATTTCCTGATTTTATAGTATTATCAGGATTTGATGAAAACTTTGTTCACAATATTTTATGTGGAGGAAGTGGATGTATTGGAGGACTTTCAAACTTATGTCCAGAACTTTTTGCTGACTGGGTAAAAGCAATAAATGCAAAAAATATGGACGAGGTTGCTAGAATTCAAAAAATAGTAGATAAATTAATGGATCTTTATCCAATAGGAACTCCATTTATTCCTATTATGAAAAAAGCTATGATACTTCATGGAGTAGAAATGAAAGAGTATTGTACAAAACCTTTCTTACCAGCAACTGAAGAACAAACTGAACAAATAAAAGCAGTTATGAAGGACGCAGGACTTCTATAAAAATAAGGGTGGCATAGCCACCCTTATTTTATCTTCTTCTCTAAATAAATCATATCTACACATTGAATTCCATTATCAAAAATTTCTTCATCATAATTATCTATAAAGAAATTCTTTATTCTGTGAGAAATTTTAAATCCGCACTTTTCATAAAATTCTACTCCAGCATCAGCAGTTCCTACTAATATAGAAGTATATTTATCTTTATAATAATCAGATATGAGATTAATGAATTTTCTTCCATAACCTTTCTTGTGAATATCTTCATTAATAGCTATATTCTTTATTTCACATTTATGTTTGTCTATTTCAGTGACAGCACACTGTCCTAAAACTTTTTCATTTTCAATAAGAGAAAAAACTTCACTATTATTGATGTATTTATCAATAGCTTTCTCTTCTGGGTCAGCTAAGAGTAATAAATCAAGATAGATTTTTTTATTTCCTGTTATTTTCTTTAATTGGATCATATATATCACCTGAGAAAAAATTATTATTGACTATATACATATTATACTAAACTTTTTCTTTTAAAATCAGTCAAAGTGTGACCAAGTTTTTCCACCATTTCTTCAACAGTATTTTTTTTATCTGCAACGGCTTTTAATTCTGCATCAGTCATACCTACAAGCTGTACAAATTGTAATAGCCCATTTGGAGTATTTATTTCCCCAGCTTCATCAGGAACAGTTACAAAACCTGTAATATTAGATACTGATTTAGAATCCATACCAGTTTTTTGACCAGTATAGATATATTCGAAAGGTTGGAATATATCTCCATTTTCAAAAGTTATTCTTCCAAGTGTTTGTAAAATTCCACATATACAATTTAATTCTTCTTCATCATTTTTTAAAGAAGATTTTTTTAATTTTAATGTAAGCTCAAATCCATATCCACTGTAGTCAAAATCTTCAGATTCCTTATCATACAGTTCAGAAAGACCATAAGTGACAAAATGATAGTAGTCTCCTCCATCATAGACACTGATGCCATCTAAAGGATCTTCTCCACCTAAACGCCAAGATATTATAGGGGCATAGTGAATAGGATCAGTCTGTTCAGGATATAGTTTTTCAAAAGCTCTTGTAATAGCATCCCATCCAGCAGTCTCTATATATTCTGTTTTCATTTTTTCCCTCCTGTAAAAAGTATATATTAAATAGTTATTTTAAATGTTTTTTAGTTATTCTATTAAAGTATATCATGTATACTGAATTTGGGCAAAGTATTTATTACCACCTTATTATCAATGGAATATTAGGTCTGAAATCTTTTTCTTTTTTTAAGATATGATTATCAAAAGTAAGTTCAAGATAGTTTTCATTATCTTTTATTAATATAAGGCTATTCGTTTTATTTATTATTTCAGCAGCTTCAGAAAAATTTTCTTTTTTATTTATATGCATTTTTACTTCAGTAACCTCTTTTAGAGATAGTTTATGTTTCATATTCTCCAATTTTTCTAATGGATACTTGTCCTGCCTTCCTGCAAAAGAGAGATAGAAAAACATAGGCTCATTAAGAGGAGTACTATCAGCTACTTGTATTTTTAAAAAATCAGGAAGATAAATAGGATGATAATCCCAAACAGGAAAAAGAGCTTTCTCATTTTTTTCAGTTGTTGACCTAAATCCTATCCCGAAAGGAGATATGTTTTTATCTTTTTTACTGCATCTTTCAAAAAGTCTCATAGGTTTAGTTAAATCACTTTTTACTTCTTTTAAGTTTTCTATCCACAACAGTTCAAGCATGAAGTTATGAAAGAAAAATCTTCTATTAGCAGTTCCCTGGCCAGGATGAATATTTGATGTTCCTTCAATAAGTCCAAATTCTTTCAGCAAGTCTCCAACGGGAGCTTTATAATCAGTGCATATATAAATATGATCTACTTCCATAAGATTATCTCCTTATTTTATTTCAGCATTTACATCTGTTATCATTTTACTATTCAGAGCTTCTCTGGTAAAATCTTTTATAAACGGACCTACAATATAGGGATGATCACCTAAAGTTATAGTTCCTTCAAAAAGAATTCCATCTTTCCAGTGAGTGCTTCCTTCAATAAAAAAATTGTATGTGCCTGCTGGAACAGGGTTTCCATTTTGATCAGTACAATCCCAAATATATGAAAGATGACTGCTTTTTGGAGTAGCTCCAGATATAGCATCTACTCTTTCTTTTGAATAATTTTTAATATTTGAATGCTTTACCCAGATGGGAAGAGCTTCTTTTCTCGTTGAATAACCATTGGTGGCTGTAAATCTTGTAACAAATATATTTTTTATTAGTTCATTATTTTCATTTTCTATCCATACAGCAAACTGATTTGAAGATAGTTTAAACTGCTTTTCATACTTAAAGGAGATATGAACTTTTTTTGTTTGAAGATTTTCGGCTAAAATATTTGTAAAAGCAGATAAAAAAAGTAGCAAAAAAAATAGCTTTGTTTTCATGTTCCTCTCCTTTGTCTATTAACATTAATAATCATCTATTAAAGTATATACTGGATAAAAATATTTTACAATTTATTTTTATAAAACAAATAAAAAATGCCTCAAAAATATGAGGCATTTAATTTTTAACTTTTATCTATTTATTTTTTATCATGATATCAAGGATAACATCGTCAGTTATTTTCATTCCAACCTGTCCAAGAGTTCCTACATTTTTAATAGTAGATTCAATATTTCTTCCAACTATTCCTTCACCAAATTCAAATTTTCTATTTTTACTTGCAGCATAGTAACCATCAAATGCAGCAGCTACTCCACTTGCTATTTTTGTAGCACATGAACTCTTTGCTCCATCACATACTACTCCAGAAAGAGTTGCAAGAGTTGTTTCAATAGCTGAATCTATTTGGGCTGGAGAGAATCCAGAAAGGAAAGATATAGCTCCTGCTACTCCTCCACTTGCACATACAGCCCCACAATAAGCTGATAATCTTCCTATATTGCTTTTGATATGTATAGTTGTCATATGAGAGAAGAAAAGCCCTCTGATTAATTGCTCATATGGAATATTTTTCATTTCACAGAATTTGATTACAGGAAGAGAACAAGTCATTCCTTGGTTTCCACTTCCACTTGTAGTCATTACAGGAAGAGAGCATCCATTCATTCTTGCGTCACTTCCAGCACTTGCAAAGCTTGCCATATTATTTCTTACATCATTTCCATAAACTCCTTCTTCCATACCTTCTTTCATTAGTTTTCCAATAGAAAGACCATAGTAGTTAGAAAGACCTTCTTTTGCTATTGCAGTATTATAATCAATAACTTGCTTGAAGACAGGCTCTATAAGAGATAAATCTATATTTTTAGCTAAATCATGGATAAGTTCTACAGTAAGAAATGTTCTGTCAGTCATAACATCTGCTGATGTACAGTCATCACAAAGACATCCTTTAACCTCTTTTCCATTTTTAGTGATTTTAGTGATGTTAGTATGGTAATTTTGGATTTCAACAGAAGCTGTATCATTTCCACAAGTTCCTTCTAATCTGATATAAAGTTTCACATCACTGTCATTAAGGAAAACATTTATTCTGTTATCATCAAGAAATTTTTGAACTTCAGGAAGACGGCTAGTATCAACATGAGAGATTACCATAAGTTCTCTTTCACATTCTCCTAAGATAGCTCCCATAGCTACAGAAGCTTCTATTCCTACCATTCCATTTGAATTAGGTATTTTCACGCTTTTAACGTTTTTGATTATATTTCCAGAAAGATAAGCATCTATTTTTTCAGGTACATTTCCTAATACGCTTGTAAGTTTACTTGCAGCATAAGCTATTGCTATTGGTTCAGTACATCCTTCAGCAGGGACTATTTCCTCAGCTAAGATACTCATTATTTTTTCAATTGTTTTCTCCATAATATTTTTTCCTCCCATGATAATTTTAAATTTTATTAAAGTTATATATTCCGATTTTAAATTTACATTTTACTTATCTATCTGATTACACTAGACAGACTTTTCTCACTATAATAATAAGCAAGAATTATGCCAATAAAAAAATCTCTCAATCAGTAGTATAACTACCAAATGAGAGATTTATATTTTTTTCAAAATGAAAAAATTTTCAAAATGAAAATAATTTATTTGTATTTTTTTCAAAATGAAAATTTATAATTATACTATCTTAGTTGTCCAGTCCTCAACATTCCATACATCAGTAACTACATCCATGTAGAAATCAGGTTCGTGACTAACTAGAAGGACGGTTCCTTTAAATTCTCTTATAGCTTTTTTTAATTCTTCTTTAGCATCTATATCCAAATGATTAGTAGGCTCATCCATTACCAATAGGTTTATATCTCTAAGCATAAGTTTACATATACGTACTTTGGCATTTTCTCCTCCAGAAAGTACCTGCATCTGACTTGTGATATGATCAGTAGTCAATCCACACTTAGCAAGAGCTGCTCTTACCTCTCTATTTGTCATACTTGGATATTCATTCCAAATTTCATCTAAAGCAGTGACATTAGTAGATTTTTCTTCTTGTTCAAAATATCCTATTTCAAGGAATTGTCCATGTTCAACTTCTCCAGATACTGGTTTTATAATACCAAGAAGTGTTTTTAACAGAGTAGATTTTCCTAATCCATTAACTCCTTTTATGGCTATCTTCTGGTTACGCTCTAATGTAAAGTTTAAAGGTTTTGTTAAAGGTTCATCATAACCTATTACAAGATTTACAGCAGTAATAACTTCACGGCTTGGAGTACGAGCTGATGTAAATTCAAATGAAGGCTTGATTTTTTCTTTAGCTATTTCAATTATGTCCATTTTATCCAATTTTTTCTGACGGTCTTTTGCCATATTTGTAGTAGCTACCCTTGCCTTATTACGGGCAATGAAATCTTTCAGATGAGCTATTTCTTTCTGTTGTTTTTTAAATGCCTGCTCTATCTGTCTTTTTTTCAATTCATACATTTCTCTGAATTGGTAATAATCTCCAGAATAACGAGTAAGTATGGCATTTTCTACATGATAAATGACATTTACAACATCATTAAGGAATGGAATGTCATGAGAAACAAGAATAAAAGCATTTTCATAATTCTGAAGGAAATTTTTCAGCCATATAATATGGTTTTCATCAAGGAAGTTTGTAGGCTCATCCAGTATCAGTATCATGGGATTTTCCAGAAGAACTTTAGCAAGAAGTATCTTTGCTCTCTGTCCTCCTGATAATTCAGAAACATCACGATCAAGACCTATATCAACCAGTCCAAGACCACTTGCATATTCTTCTATTTTGGAGTCCAGTGAGTAGAAATCACCACTTTCCAGAATACTTTGTATTTCTCCTGCATCTTCGATAAGGACTTCCATTTCTTCAGGTGTACAGTCAGTCATCTTATCATAAGCAGCTATCATTTCCTTTTCCAGATCATACATATGGGCAAAGGCTGAACGAAGAATATCACGAATAGTTTTTCCTTTTTCAAGGGTACTGTATTGATCAAGATATCCAGTAGTAATATGGTTGCACCATGTTATTTTCCCTTCATCAGGGAGCAGTTTTCCAGTTATTATGTTTAAAAAGGTAGTTTTACCCTCTCCATTGGCTCCTACCAATCCAATATGCTCTCCTTTAAGAAGACGGAAAGATGCATCTTCAAGGATTTTTCTTGATCCAAATCCGTGGCTGACATTGCTTACATCTAAGATACTCATAAAAATTAAATTCTCCTTTATATATAAATTTTTTATTTTTTATTTCAATATTATTAGTATATCAGAAAAAATATGTTTGACATAGGAAAATGATATAAATTTATTATAATTTTAGAAAAGAAATTGGTATTAAAAAATTTTTTCACTCAAAAAATATAATACTAATAATTAAAAAGCTCAAAATAAATTTAAAAAAATAGAAGAGAAAAAAAAACTACCTATTGGTAGCTTTTATTATAAAATTTTTTAAAAAATTAATTTAATTCTAAAAATAGTTTATCTCCAATTTGATTAAAAATTTTAATAAAATATAAAGTATATATCTTATCTTGGTCTTGTACAGATGTATTAGACCAAGAGCCTTCGATTATATCTTTATCTTCAATAGAAATAGGAATTTTTTTAATTATTTTATTTTCTTTTTTGTCATAAAGATAGAAATTTATATCTATTTTACAATTGACAAAAGTTTTTCTATTTGTATTATCATAAGCTTCAAGTAATCCAGCTCCTATACCATAGGTTAAAAGACCAACAATTACTTTAGATGAAGTTCCAACATCTTCTTTGTTATCAATGAATAAAGTATCATAGTCTTTTACTTCACCAAATAAAAGATAACGATTATCTGTTTTATAAGTGTTTAAATTATCAAGAGTGATATTGTCAACTATAAAACCAGCTCTATCTAATGCGAGGCCTTGCTTTTCAAGGACGAAAGCAATATCTTCTGTAAAATAGGAATATCCATATTGGTTTATAAAACGAGAATTATTTTTTAAACCTAAAAATTCTATGTTTTTATTTTTTATATTTGAATAATAATTTATTTTTGGTTTAGGTTGTTCTTCTATCTTTATATTATTAGAACATCCAAAAATAAATAATAAAAAGAAAAATGACATAATTTTTTTCATAAAAATCTCCCCTTAAATTTCAATGATATAGAAGATTATAACACAAAATGTTAAAATTATAAATAGAGAGATATAAAATAAATATTAATTATTTGAAGAGAATAACTACTGAAAGACTTCTCAAATATTTTTTATTGATTTTTTAAAAGAAATTCTGCTATTTTAATCATTTTAGGCAGATTCTTGTCAAAGAAACTCATATAGCTTGAACAGAATCTATTTTCCCATACACCTTCTGAATTCATTTCCTTGTGCCTTCTGCACCCACTTCTACATAATTTTAGATACTTGCACATTTTACATTTAGAATTTGTATTGATAGAACTTTGTAAAAAGCTTTTTTCTACATCACTTTTGAATAGCTCTTTGATGGAAGTATCATTTACGTTTCCCAGTTTATATTCATCTAAAACGTAAAAATCACAAGGATACATACTTCCATCTGCTTCTATAATGCCATTTAAATTACAATGACCCACCATATCACAAGCTTCTGGCTCCTGTCCAAGAACCATTCTTATAAGGTTGTCAAAATATCTTATACTTACTTTTTTACCAGAGATAATATCTTTGTACCATTCATCAAAAGTTTCATCAAGAAATTTTCCATAGTCGTCAGCAGTTAGAGAGAAATCCTCTTCTCCTCCTTCAAAACTATCTAGACATGGAATAAACTGAAAATATCGGAATCCATTATTTTTAAAAAAATTATAGATAAGTATGCCATTTTCAGCAGCAACCTTATTTACTACACAAAGCACATTAAATTCAACTCCAGCTTTTGAAAAATCTTTGGCAGTTTTCAATACCTTTCTGAAAGTACCATTTCCTTCAGCATCTAGTCTGAATTTATCATGAATTTCTCTGTTTCCATCTATTGATAAACCAACAAGATAATTATATTTTTTAAACAGTGATGTCCATTCTTTATTTATTAATGTACCATTTGTCTGAAGAGAAAAATTTACAGTTATATTTTTAGTATTATGTTTTTCTACAAATTCATGAAATCTTTTAAAAAAATCTACACCTGCACAAGTTGGTTCTCCTCCTTGAAAGGCAAAATTAACAGAATTTTCAGCAGTTTGAAAAGCGTTTTTCACCATATTTTCAAGGGTAGTGTCATTCATTATTCCATAATTTGGTATCTTCCTGTTATCTGCTACATCATGGTAAAAACAGTATCTGCATCTAAGATTGCAGCTGCTGGAAGCAGGCTTTATTAGAAGATTTAGGTTTTTCATAGATTCCTCCAATTACTTTATATTATATTTTTTCATTTTTCTATATAGAGTAGTAAGTCCGATGCTCATTTTATCAGCTATATATTTTTTGCTTTCAGTGTCATCTCCATATTTTTCAAGAGATTTTTCTATATAGACTTTTTCTATTTTTTCAAAATCTTCCAATTCAGATTTATCATTAAGTATCAACTCTTCTACTGAAGAAGGGGCAGTATCAAAATGATGAAGTATGTTATCAGGAAGGAGATCTGAAGATATTACTCCATTACTTCCACTCATACTTATCATAAGCTCCATGACATTTTCCAGTTCTCTTACATTTCCAGGCCATTCATAGTTGATAAGAGCTTTTTTTACATCTTCATCTATAGAGTGAACATATTTATCAGAAAGTCTGTTATATTTGTCTATTAAACTGTTAATAATAGGAATGATATCTTCTTTTCTTTCTCTCAATGGAAGAAGTTTAATAGGGATAACATTTAATCTATAGTAAAGATCTCCTCTGAATTTCTGTTCCATTATCTTTTTTTCAAGATCCACATTGGTAGCAGCAATTATTTTTATATCTAAATCAATACTCTTATTAGAACCTATACGTTCTATTTTCTTCTCTTGAATTACTCTCAATATTTTAGCTTGAAGATAAAGAGGCATGTCTCCTATTTCATCTAGGAATATAACCCCTGTATTGGCAAGTTCAAATTTTCCCATACGTCCGTTTTGGCTGGCACCAGTAAAAGCTCCTTTCACATATCCGAAAAGTTCACTTTCCAGGAGAGTGTCAGGAATAGCAGAACAGTTTATTACAACAAAAGGCTTGTTTCTTCTGTTGCCATGAGAATGAAGAGAACGAGCTACAAGTTCTTTTCCAGTTCCACTTTCTCCTGTAATCAAAACAGTAGAATTTGTATTAGCTATTTTTTGAATATTTTCTTTGAGAGATTGTGTAGCAGCAGAAGTTCCATAAATATTTTCCAGAGTGATCATATTGTCACTGCTTGTCATTTCAAGAATATTTCTGCTGATTTTTTTTACATCTTCAAAAACAAAAGCATTACTTCTTGTTTTATTGAAAGATTTCAGTGGAATTATTTTTCCTGCTACATTATATTCTTCATTTTCTATCACCATATTAAAGACTTCTTCGTTCATAAGATAGTCATTCTGGCTCATAAGTTTCATAGTTTTTCCTAAAACATCTGATTTTAGCTTCAATTTAGCTGAAGCAATATTATTTATGTTAATGATAACATCGTTACAGTCACTTATAATAACACCCTTATTGATATTGTCTATGATTGTGTTAAGAGTAGATTCTCTGTCTTTCTGCATAAGGTTTTCCTGATATTCATAAAATTTTATTCCTATAAATTCTGCTATCTGTTTTGTAAAACTCAGATAAGAATCAATATCAGAAAGAATCTTTTTTTTCTGCTCATCACTGAAACAGACAAGACCAATAACTCCTACTATTTCATCACGACAATAAATAGGAGTAGCTATTTCAAGTTTTTCTCTGCATTTATTTTTATCCAAACATTCAGTGCATAGATCATGCTGTCTTGGATTTTCAATTATATTAGTTTTTCCAGTTTCCAGGGAGTTTTTATATACACTTCCTAAGGCATATACTCCCTCAATATTTTTATACAGTCCAGTTCCAGTGACTCTGACCATATTTTTGTCAACTATACCAACATCAACATTTATCAGACTTGATATAGCACTTGCATACTTTTTTACATGTTCTTTTATATCTAACAGGGATATTTCCATAACTCCCCCTTTCTCCTATAGGTCGTATACATAAACTTCAATATTTTTTGAGATAATAGTTTTAAGAATAATATCTTCAATAGTTTTCCAACTTCCTCCTGCAAATCCACACCCTATTCTAGGCATATGTATAGAAGCTTCAAGTTCTACAGCTTTTTGAGCTGTTTTTTCTAAACATTCTTCAAGTGCTTCATATCTGATAGGGGGCACTCCATTTTTTGAGATAATATCGTGTTGAGCTATCATATTAGCAACAGTTATAGTAGGAGTAACTTTTACAAATTGGACATTACCAAGGGAAAAGTCATTTCCTTCTTTACGCCATATGAGAAATTCAATTTCAGGAGCCATCCATCTAGCAGAAAGAGCAATTACAAATCCTCTTCCCCATACTCCTATATCATTACATATATGAGTGATGATGATATTCCCTCTTGCTTGGGGATATACAGCATCTCCTTTTAAATAATGTATTTTATTCATAACCTCTCCTTATGATGGATATTATTGAAAATTCTGTACTTTATTCAGTATCTATATTATAATTCAAATATGAGGAAAATGCAAAAAATAAAGAGCAGGAGGTATCATATGAAAAATTTTAAAGAGATCAAGGCTGAAGAAATAAATGAAAACACTTTTGAGATGATAGGAAAGAAATGGATGCTTATAACTGCTGAAAAAAGCAGTGGAGAGGTAAATACTATGACTGCTTCATGGGGAGGACTTGGAGTTCTCTGGAGAAAGAATGTAGCTTTTATTTTTATTCGTCCTCAACGTTTTACTAAAGGATTTGTAGATGAAGCTGAAAGATTTTCACTTACTTTCTTTAATGAAAGTTATAGAAAACAGTTGGGATATTTGGGAACAGCTTCTGGAAGAGATGAAAATAAGATAGAAAAAGCAGGACTTACTGTGGAACATGAAGATGGAATTCCAGTATTTAAGGAGGCAGAAACAGTTATTATATGCAGAAAGCTTTATGCCCAGCCTTTAGAAGAGCAGTTTTTCATAGATAAAGACTCTGATAAAGAATGTTATCCTGATAAAGATTATCACACAATGTATGTGGGAGAAATAGAAAAAGTATTTGTAAAAGAATAAAAAATATTCAGGAGAGTGACAGAAAAAATCACTCTCTTTTATTTTCAAAAACATTTTGGACAATATTAATTTTTATTTATCAAAATTATTAATTAGTAGATATTTTTGGTGCTTTAAAAAATAAGGGTAAAGAAAATTAATATAAATTATAGAAAAAAGAAGAATACTTTTTCTTTTTCTGATAAAATAGAGATAATTAGAAATAAGGGGGTAGGGTATGAGTAGAAATATAGATGTACATATGCATTCTCTATATAGTGATGATGGAGAATTTTCGCCAGAAGAGATAATTGCTATAGGGAAAAAAGAGGAAATGGAAATAATGGTTCTTACAGATCATAACTCAGTAAAAGGAGTAGATGAAATGACAGAGTATGGAAAAAAAGCAGGAATAAAAGTGATAAGCGGAGTGGAGATAGATTGTGTATATAAAGGTATAAATCTTCATATGATTGGCTATGGAATAGATCATAAAAGAAAAGAATTTCTTGAAATAGAAAATGAGATATTTGAAAAAGAAATGGCAATAGCTAAAATAAAAATAGAGAAGCTTAAAGAAAATACAGATCTTATAGTAAATGAAGAGAAAATATTTAAAATAGCTGCTGGGAATATAGTTACTGGAGAAATAATAGGAGAAGTGGTACTGGAAGAGGAGAAAAATAAAAATAATCCATTGTTAAAGGAATATTTTGATAACGGAGCAAAGAGTGATATGCCTTTTGTACATTTCTATTGGGATTTTTTCTCACAAGGGAAAATAGCTTATGTACCTGTTGAGTTCAGACCTATGGTTGATATAGTAAAGTTGATAAAAGAAAGTGGAGGGTTGGCTGTATTAGCTCATCCAGGAAATAATTTTAAGAATTGTCTGGAAATAGTAGATGATATAATAGAAGAAGGAATAGATGGGCTTGAGGTATTCAGTACATATCATTCTCCAGAACAGATAGAATATTTCTATAATAAAGCAGAAAAGAATAATCTTCTTATGACTTTTGGAAGTGATTTTCATGGAAAAAATAAACCTCATATAAGATTGAAAGGATATCCAATTCCTGAGAAATATGAAGGGATAAGAGAAAAATTAGCAGAAGATTTTATAAAAAAATTGAGATAATAAAAAAGAGAAGCTGATTGTAAGTTAGATATTCAGCTTCTTTTTTGTATAGATATTATTCTTTTGGTCTAAGGCAGAAAGGAAGATTTCCTATATCATTTTTATGATGCATTACACAATCACAACATTTTCCATGATTAGGACAATCTTTAGGACAAGTACACTCGGCTACATGAGTATTTCCACATTTTACATTATATTCCATAAAATCACTCCTCAAAAATTTAATTTCTACACACATTTCCTAATTTGATTATATCTCCAATTTCTGTATTTGTAAATAACTCTATTGACAAAGTACAATAAAAAAGGTATCGTTTATTTAAAAAAAGAAGTAAAGGAGAATAGATGAAACTAATAGCAATGGATCTGGATGGAACTCTCCTGACTAAAGATAAGAGAGTGTCAGATTTCAATAGAGACATATTAAATAAAAAAAGTAATGAAGGAATAGAATTAGTTATAGCTTCGGGAAGAGATTTATATAGTATAGTTGATTTGACAGGATGTTTAAATGTTAAATATCATATCTGTTTTAATGGAGCAAAAATATATAAAAATAGAGAATTGATTTATTCTAAATCAATGGACAGAGGTATCTGCCTCGACATTCTTGAAAGAGCTGTAGAAATGGGGCTAAATTATAGTGCTACAGCTGGAAAAGAAGTTCATTTTACAAAAATAGATCCTGAGTATGTAAAAGAATATGGAACAAACAAAGAACTTGAATTTTTTCATATAACTGATGGAAAACCATTGGGAAGAGAATTTGAAAAAATGGTATTTGTAGGAGATGCAGAAAGATTTAAAAAACTTAGAAAATATGTAACTGCCAAATATGAAAAAGAACTGAATATTTTTGGATCAGGAGATGGGGTTATGGATATAGTGAATATTCAATGCGGGAAGGGAACAGCTCTGAAACTGGTAGCAGAGGATATAGGAATAGATGTAGGGCAGACAATGGCATTTGGAGATAATGAAAATGACCTTTCTATGTTGGATACTGCTGGTTGTCCTGTAATTATGGCTAATGCAGCAGAAGAACTGAAAAAAACTGAATACCAAAGAACTGTTACCAATGATGAAAATGGAGTAGGAGTCTTTGTAGAGAAATTTTTTGAAAGATAAATAACAGGAGAAAATAATGAATATAAAATATAGCAAAAAGTTTTTGATGGAGAATATGATGGGGCCTAACAGCTTCAGAATAATCGAAGAAATTACAAATGGAATAAAAATTGAAACAGGATCAAGAATACTAGATTTAGGATGTGGAAAAGGGATAACATCTATATTTCTAGCTGAAAAATATGATTCAAGCGTATTTGCTGCTGATTTATGGATTGATCCTACAGAAAATTATGAGAGATTTAAAAAAGTAGATTTGGAAGAAGAGATAATTCCTTTGAAAGCTGAAGCTCATCAACTTCCTTTTGCTCATGGATTTTTTGATGTAATAGTAACAATAGATTCTTACCATTATTTTGGAAATACAGAGGAATTTTTTGGAGAACATATACTTCCTTTATTGAAGGAAAATGGGTTGTTTATAATGGCTATACCTGGATTGAAAGAAGAGTTTGAAAATGGGGAGATACCTAAGGAACTTCGCCCTTTCTGGCAGGATAATATGAATTTTTATACTAAATATTGGTGGTATGAACTTTTTTCTAAAAATGAAGGAATTACTATTGAAAAATGTGAATCATTGAAATGTCATGATGAGGCTTGGAAAGAATGGCTGGAATGTGATAATGAATATGCTCACCATGATATTGGTATGATGAAGGCAGAAGGTGGAAAATACTTCGATACTATTGGGATGATTATAAGAAAAAAATAGAATGTAATTAAAATAGAAGCTGACGAAAGTCAGCTTCTTCTTTCTATTTATTCACTGGATTTACATGAACCATACAATGCTTTATTTTAGGAATATTATTTTCAATGGAATCATGAACATAATGGGCTATGTCGTGTGCCTGTTTAAGAGAAATATTTCCATCTGCCTGAATTTCTACATCAACATATATTCTATCTCCAAATAATCTGGTTTTGATCTGGTCTATTCCAAGAACTCCTTTTTGTTTCAAAATAAGAGATTTGATTACTTCAATAGTCTCATCATCACAAGCTTTGTCAGTCATCTTATTTATAGAATCCATAAATATTTCAAAAGCTGCTTTTAAAATAAAAATACAAATGATAACACTGGCAATAGGATCAAATATTGGATAACCAAGTCTTGCTCCAAGTATACCAGCAAAACTTCCTACAGATGAAAGAGCATCTGAACGGTGATGCCATGCATCAGCCATAAGTGCACCAGAATTTATTTTTTTGGCAGCAGCTCTTGTATACCAATACATTCCTTCTTTTACTCCTATAGATATTACAGCAGCAGCCAGGGCAAGAACTCCTGGAACTGTTAAATGACTGTAATCATTTGAGGAAATAATAATAACTCCCTTATATCCTATACCTAGTCCAGTAGCGAAAAGAATAGCAGATAACAATATAGCAGCTACACATTCCATTCTTTCGTGACCATAAGGATGTGTTTTATCAGATTCTTTATTTGCAATTTTTACTCCAATGATGACTATAAAAGTACTTAGAACATCAGAAGCTGAATGGACAGCATCTGAAATCATAGCTCCTGAATGAGCAACTATTCCAGCAAAAAGTTTAAAAATAGATAGAATGATATTCCATATAATGGAAACAAAAGAAACTTTCATAGCGATCTGTTCATTTGTCAAAGTTTTCATGAAATTTACCTCCAAAAATTATTTTAGTATAAAAAAAGCACCTATGGAACACACTTGTCCCACAGATGCTGTTGATTTCATCTGCTGCCGTTTTTTAACAGCCCAGTCATATGACCTGATCAGTCTGTACTGTAAGTATTCCTATAAGAGAATGCATCAGTGCAATATTATGATTATTATACGAATTGAAAGAGGATTTGTCAAGAGATGAAAGATAAAAAAAGACTGTGGAGTAATTTCCACAGTCTTTTTTTCGGGTATAAAATCAAAAATATTTCAAGGTCAATTTTAATTATTTAGCATATCTTAGAAAATAATCATCAAGCATAGTAAGCTCATCTTTCATTTCAGCTAGTTTATCTCTATTTTCTGTTGATTTGCTATGTTTATAAAGTTTTTCAAGTATATCCAAGTTTGTTATTTCTTTGTTCATTAATTCTTTTTTCATGATATTTACCTCCAGTACAATTAAGATGTTAAAAATAAAATAATAAACGTTCCCAAAATTAGCACAAGAACTCTTGATTGTTTCATTACCAATCTCGTTCTTTTATATTTGTATTATAACAGAAGTTTGTGAAGAAAGTAAAACAATATTTTGTACATATTGTCACAAGTTAAAACTTGTGAGAAGAATTTTAAAAACAAATGTTTTATAAACGAAAAAATAAAAAATATAATTAGGATTATAGAAGCAAATAATTTTTTTGATAAAATATAAGATAAGATAAAAATTTTAAAAAGAAAAAAAGTTTGACACAAGGTGAAAAAACATATAATCTATAAGACATAGAGCAAATAATAAAAGAGTAAAATCTAAAGAGATAAAACTGAATATTAATAAATAAATTTAAAAAGGGGGGAGGTATGGGATTGTTTAGCAGAAGCAATAAAGAAGTAGAGATAGATTTTTCAGCAAAGGGAATGACTGCTATCTCAAAAGGGAGTACAGTGGTAGGGGATATTACTAATGAGTGTAACCTTCACATAGATGGGGTGATTACAGGTAATATTATTTCAAATGCTGTAGTGACAATAGGTACAAGTGGAAGAGTAAATGGAAAAATTAAAGCATACAAGATAATTGTAAGTGGTATATGTAAAGGGGAACTGGAGGCTGATATTGTAGAAATATTAACTAATAGTAAAGTAGTAGGAGATATAATAAGTTCTAAACTGATCTTGGAAGAGAGTTCATATTTTGAGGGAAGAAATCAAAAAAAGCAGCCAAGTGAATATATAGAAATGAAATAAAAAATAATAAAGACGGCTAAAATAAATTAAAATTCAGAAATTAATAGTATTTATGGAATTAATTTGAAATTTATAGTCGTCTTTTTTTTGTATAAAAAAATAGGTTAAATACTAAAATATACACGATATTTTTTAAAATATGGATAAAATTAATAAATTATATTGACATAAACATATTTAAACGCTAAAATAATAATAAACAGTTTAAATACATGTGCTTTTAAGAGTTTAATAAAATGTCACATGACAAGTTTAGTTTTTTTAGAATCACGGGGAAATAAAATTAGTTTTAAAAGGAGCTGGAATGGGAGAAAAAGAGTTTTTAAAACTGTATATGAAAGAAAGAGGGTTAAAAAATTTAGAAGAGGCTAAAGAAAAAGTTAATATTTTTTGGAAAACTGTGAAAGAGTCTCTTGAAAAGGGGGAAAAAGTTAAATTCAAAGACTGGGGAAATTTTGAGATGAAAGATGTTAGACCTAGAAGAATAATAGAGCTTAAAACAAAAAGAGACATGACAATCCCTGGAAGCAGAAAAATGAAATTCAGTTCTGGAAAAGGTCTTATAAAATCTATAAACAATAAGATTGAAGAGGGGAAGATAGATGGATAAATTACAATTTATAAAGAAATATAAAGAAAATTATGAGAAAAGAATTACTAATGCAGATGCTAAAAAAGATGTAGAAGCATTTCTAAATCTAATAGAAGATAATATTGTTGAAGCTGGAAGTATAAAATTTAAAGGAGTAGGAACTTTTTCTCTTCTTAAAAGAAAACCTAGAGTAATCAGCAATCCAAAAACAAGAGAAAGAATGACAATTTATCCTTTACCAATAGTAAAATTTATTCCAACTAAAGTAAAAACAGCAAAGTAATATGAAATATAAAAGGTCAGTACCAAAATTTTACTGACCTTTTTTTGTTATTTTACAGCAATAACTTCTATTTCTACTTTTACATCTTTAGGAAGTCTTGCAACTTCTACACATGCTCTTGCAGGTTTTATATTTCCAAGGTATTCATTATATACCTCATTCATAAGAGCAAAATCTTCCATATTTTTTATAAAGACAGTAGCTTTTATCACATTTTTAAAAGTGTATCCAGCAGCTTCAAGGATAGCTTTCACATTTTCAAGAGATTGTTTGGTCTGGTCTTGGATATCTTCAGATATCAAAGCCATAGTTTCAGGAACAAAGGGTATCTGACCAGATACAAAAAGAGTTCCATTGACTTCCACAGCTTGTGAATATGGTCCTAAAGCAGCAGGGGCTTTTTCAGTATGGATAATTTTTTTCATTACTACCTCCTAGTATATTAATCATTAAAAAGTTTACTTATTTTTTCTTTGAGAGTTTTTGATTTTTTAGGATCTCCCTTTGCAGAGATAGCGATTTGGTATTCATCATTTTCATAAATACTTGAAAAACGGCAGTTCATTTCTGTTTTAGAAGTTATATTATTTGTAAGTATATTTTTTTTATCACATAAATTAAAAATATATTTATTAAATGTAAAATCATCAGTAGCAGCAATTACCATAAATACATTTTTCAGCATATCTTCTTTAAAATCTTCCAAAGACAATTCAATATTCTCCAGTTCTTTAAATTTTTCTTCTTTTATATCCTTTGCAATAACCTTAATTTTTGCACCATAACTCAAAAGAGTTTCGGCTTTTCTAAAGGCTATTTTTCCAGCTCCTATTATAAGGACTTTTTTATTCTGCATATTTAGAAACACAGGGAAAAAATTATTTTCCATTGTTCTTTTCTCCAATAACTTTAAAGGCTTTTTCTATAGATAGAAGAGTTTTATCCAAATCTTCTTTAGTATGAGCCATTGAAATGAAGTGGGCTTCAAATTGAGATGGAGGACAAACAATTCCATCTTCAAGCATTGTATTGAAGTAGATTGCAAAATTTTCAGTATTAGAAGAAAGAGCATCTTCAAGATTATTTACTTCAGGTCTCTCAGTAAAGAATATAGTAAAAAGAGAACCTATTGTATTTACACATGCAGGAACATTATATTTTGCAGCAAGCTCTTTTATATTATTTACAAGATATTGAGTTTTTTCCTCTAAAGTTTTATATAAAGTTTCTCTGTTGTTATACAGATAACTTATAGTTTCATATCCAGCCCTTACAGATACAGGATTTCCAGAAAGAGTTCCAGCGTGATACACTCTTCCAACAGGAGCAATAAGTTCCATTATTTCAGCTTTACCACCAAATGCTCCAACAGGATATCCTCCTCCTATTATTTTTCCGAGAGTAGTCATGTCAGGAGTGATGCCGAAGAATTCCTGTGCTCCTCCAAGAGCTAATCTGAATCCAGATATAACTTCATCAAATATTAGAATAGTTCCAGTAGAAGTACACAGTTCTCTTACTTCCTTTAAAAATTTTACATCTGGGTAAATCATACCCATGTTAGCAGGAACAGGTTCCATGATAAGGCAAGCCACATCTTTTTTTTCAAGAACAGTTTTAATAGCAGAAATATTTCCAAAAGGTACAGTAAGAGTATCTTTTAATACTCCATCTGTAATTCCGTTGCTGTCTTGATATCCGTCAGTAAGAAGTCCTGATCCAGATTTTACTAAAAGTGAATCAGAATGACCATGATAACAACCTTCAAATTTTAATATTTTATTTCTATTTGTATATGCTCTTGCTACTCTTACAGCAGACATAGTAGCTTCTGTACCAGAAGTAGTAAGTCTAACTTTTTCAATAGAAGGACAGCATTTAGTAATAAGTTCAGCAAGTTCTACTTCCATTTTAGTAGGAAGACCAAAAGAACTTCCCATTTCTATAGCTTCTCTAACTCCATTTATTACATTTTCAGGGTTATGCCCCAGAATTAATGGACCCCAAGAACAGATATAGTCTATATATTCATTCCCATCTTCATCCCATATCTTTGCACCTTTTCCTTTACATGCAAAGATAGGAGCTTTTCTATTAACAGATTTAAAAGCTCTTACAGGGCTATTTACCCCTCCAGGAATATATTTTTCAGCTTTTTTGAAAATTTCAGTTGAAATTTTATGCTCCATTTTTCCTCCTTGTATAATTCTTAGAAAGCAACTTCACCATTTTTATACCATCTTGCTATATCTTTAGCATGATAAGTTATTATTATATTTACCCCAGCTCTCTTCATGGCAAACATATTTTCCATAACAATACCTTTTTCATCTATCCATCCGTTTTGAGCAGCAGCTTTTACCATAGAATATTCACCACTTACATTATAAGCAACAATAGGAAGATCGATGTTGGATACAGCATTGATAACATCAAGATAAGCAAGAGCAGGTTTTACCATTATAAAGTCAGCTCCTTCAGCCATATCAGCTTCAACTTCTCTAAAATATTCTTTAGAATTTCTGTAGTCCATCTGATAACTTTTTCTATCTCCAAAACTAGGAGCAGAATCAGCCGCTTCTCTAAAAGGGCCATAGTAATTTGAAGAATATTTTGCACTATATGCCATGATAGGAGTATTTACATATCCATTTTCATCTAAAGTTTCTCTAATAGCTAATATTCTTCCATCCATCATATCTGAAGGAGCAACTATATCAGCTCCAGCTTTTACATGAGAAAGGGCAGTTTGGGTTATATATTTAAGAGTTTCATCATTTAAAACTTCACATCCATCAAGGATTCCACAATGTCCATGAGAAGTATATTCACACATACATACATCAGTAACTATAAGAAATTCCGGGAAATTTTTCTTGATATATCTCACAGCTTCCTGCACAATTCCTTTATCATTATATGCTTCTGATCCTAGAGGATCTTTGTGCTTTGGAATACCAAAAAGAAGAATAGAAGTTACACCAAGCTCTTTTAACTCTGTAAGCTCTTCTCCTACTCTGTCAATTGACCATCTGTATTGTCCAGGCATAGATGATATTTCTTCTTTTATATTTTCTCCCTCTTCCATAAAAAGTGGATATATAAAATTACTAAGATTAATCGTTACATTCCTTACCATATCTCTTAAGGCTTTAGAACTTCTAAGCCTTCTAGTTCGAGTAAACATAAATATTCCTCCTATTTAACAGCTTCTAAAATGCCATTTACATCATAAACAGCAGCTTCATAATTTACAGAAAAACCATATTTTTTCATTGTATCACTTGTTACAGGACCGATAGAAGCAAATTTCATATTTTTTACAGCTTCAATATCTCCATTTATACTTTCATAAAAAGCATCAACAGTAGACGAACTTAAAAAAGTAACTATTTCTATTTTTGATAAAGTTTTTAAAACTTCCTCTTTATTTCTTACAATTTTCTTTGTGTTATAAGCTACCATTTTATGAAATTCTCTATCATAGATAGAGTTGAATTTGTCAGTATCACAAGGTGATATATCTGATGTTATTATTAAAATTTTATCTCCAGATTTTGTATAATCAAGAGATAATTCAGCAAGTTTAGAAACTAAATATTCATCAGGCATGAAATCAGCTTTTAATTTATAGCTTTCAAGAATTTCTTTAGTTTTACTTCCTACTGCTCCTATTTTCAAATGAGCAAGAATTCTTATATCATCTATTTTACTCATAAATTCTCTTACACCATTAGGAGAATTAAAAAGTATAGCTGAATAATCCTGAAGCATATCTTTTGAAACTGTTCCCAATGTAGATTCAATTTCTATAAAAGGAAGTTCCACAGCTATTCCTCCCATTTTTTCTATTTTATCTGAAAATTCTCCAGCTTGTTTTTTGTCTCTTGTTACAAGAATTTTTTTACCAAAAAGATTTTTTTCTTCAAACCATTTGAAAGTTTCTCTTAAGTTGACTACTTCACCAATTATTGTAATAGCAGGAGGAACTATTTTTCTTTCTTTTGCTATATCAACAATAGTTTTTAAAGTTCCAACAGTTACTCTCTGATCTGATGTAGCTCCTTTTTCTATTATTGCAACAGGAGTATTAGGACATTTACCATTAGAGATAAGGTCTCCAACTATAATAGGAAGAGTCTTTATTCCCATAAGAAATACAAGAGTTCCTTCAAGTTTAGCTATTGCCTCAAAATTATGCCAGGTTCCATCTTCCATAGTATGACCAGTAAATACATGAAATGATCTTGCTACTCCTCTATGAGTTACAGGAATACCAGCATATGCAGGTACTGATATAGAAGAAGTTATTCCAGGTATGATTTCAAAAGGAATATTATTGTCATAAAGAGATTGGATTTCCTCTCCTCCTCTTCCAAAAACAAAAGGATCTCCACCTTTTACTCTTGCAACTATTTTTCCTTCTAAAGCTTTTTCTACAATTGTTCTGTTTATTTCATCTTGAATGACTCCACCTTCAGTATTTCCTTTACCTAGATAAATCATTTCAGCATCTTTTTTTGCAAAATTGAGTATTCTTGGATTGATAAGTCTGTCATAAACTATACAGTCAGCTTCCTCTACAGCTCTTTTTCCCTTTAGAGTAAGCAATTCAAGGTCACCTGGACCAGCCCCCATTATGTAAACTTTACCTTTGTTAGTCATTTATTTTCTCCTTTATGATATCTGCAAGTTTTTGAGCAGTTTTTATTCCTAAAGCAGCATCTTCAGTGATAGAAGCTGAATATCCATTTTCTCCTTTAAAATAGATACCTGTAAGAGTAATTTTATCTCCATCTAAGATACAATGACATCCCATAGGAGTGTGACATCCTCCATCGAATATTTTAGAAAATTCTCTCTCTATAACTACCACTTTTTCTATATCTTCATTATGAATAGATTTCAATATTTTTTTTACTTCATCATCATTTTCTCTGCATTGGATATGAAGAACTCCCTGAGCAGGAGCAGGAAGAAATTTTTCAGGATCAAGGTACTCTGTTATCTCTTTTTCTAATCCAACTCTTTTTAAACCAGCAGCAGCAAGAAGAATAGCATCATAATCTTCATTCTTTAATTTGTTTAATCTTGTATGAATATTACCTCTCAATTGCTTTATTTCAAGATCACTTCTAAGATTTTTAAGATTCATTGTTCTTCTAAGAGAACTTGTACCAACTATAGCTCCTGCTGGAAGTTCCATAAGAGTTTTTCCAGACTTAGATACAAGAACATCTCTAGAATCCTCTCTGTCAGGAACAGCTCCACATATTAACCCTTCAGGAGATACAACCGGCATATCCTTCATAGAGTGTACTGCAAGATCTATTGTTCCATTTAGAAGTTCAACTTCTATTTCCTTTGTAAAGAAACTTTTGAGAGATTTATCACTATTGTTCCAGTTGCTTACAAGATCAGTATCTCCACTTGTAACAATTTTTTTTATTTCAAATTCCAATTCAGGAAAATTATTTTCCAGCATTTTTTTTATCATTTCGCTTTGAGCCATTGCCAGAATACTTCCTCTGCTTCCAATTACAATCTTTTTTTTCATTTTATATAGTCCTTTCTTCATAATATTGAAACCATTTTTTTAGATTTATCATTTGTTTGTCAACCAGATAACTGTAACTATTCATTAGAGAGTCTCTTGTCTCTAAATTTTTGTTATACACACTCCAGATATCATCAAGGTTAAAAAGAGATACATTTTCAGGAGTACCTATTGTATCTTCTATATCTCTAGGAACAGCGAGATCAAGAAATGTATATTTTTTATCGCTATGGAGATAAGGAACTATCTCTTCAGATTTAAGTACTAGATGAGGTGCAGAAGTAGCACTTATTATTACATCGCTTTCTACAGCAGCAGTATTTTTATGTTCAAAACTAATAACATCTACATCAAAAATACTCTGTACTTCCAGAGCTTTATGATGAGTTCTGTTAGTTATTGTTATATTTTTTACATTTTCTTTTACTAACAGATAAAGAATAGCCTGAGCTAGATCTCCTACTCCAAGAATAAGAACTTTTTTATCTGAAAGAAAGCCAATAGATTCCTTGATAAATTTTAAAGAAATAGCTTCAAGAGAAAGAGCGTTATGGCATATTTTGCTTTCCGTTCTGAATTTTTTTCCAAGCTCAATAGCTTTATTAAATACAATATTAAGTATTTTAGAAGAGGTATTATTTTCCATGGCAAGTGAATGAGCTTTTTTTATCTGAGCCAGTATCTGATCCTCCCCTTTTATGACAGAGTAAAAACCACAGCTTACTTTAAAAAGATATTCAGCAGCTTCTTCTCCTGTTTTTATAAATATCCCTTTTTTGAATGAAAAACATTCCAAAAGTTCTTCAGTTGAAAAATTTTCTGCAACTTGAAGATAGAATTCTACCCTCAGACAAGTTGAAAGATTAACATAGCCATCTATCTTTTTTTGAGATAGGAGAGAATGTATAATTTCCTCAGGATTCTGATAGAGAAATTCTTCACGTTCAGACATACTTAATTCTTTATGGGATATACCAAAGACAACAAGTTCATCTAAATTCATTTTTTTACTCCTTGTGTGTAGCACTGTATATAAATTAACTTTCGCTCCTTATATTATATAATATTATAGAAGAAAAATTAACTTTTATTATATTCTTTTAGGAATAACCTTATTCAAATTTTAAATTTAAGATATATATTATTTCTATATATAAAGTAGATAAAACAATGATTTTATAGCAATATTAATATAATGTATAAATGGATAAAATATATAAAATAAATAATACTGAATAAATTGGAATTTAAAAATATATTGATTAACTTTTTTTGATAATTATAGTAAAATATAAGTATAAGCATAAAAATTCTTGAGAATTGAGAGGAACTAATGAAAAAATTTATAATAGAACCAGAATATGATGGTTATGAAATAGGAACATATTTAAAAGAAACAAAGGGATATTCTGGAAGAGGATTGAGAAATATAGAAATATATCTCAACGGAAAAAGAGTAAAAAATAATAGCAAGAAAGTAAGGAAGTTAAACAGACTTTTAATAAAGGAAAAAGACAAGGAAACTGGAATAATACCTATGGAGATACCTATCAAGATAGCTTATGAAGATAAGAATGTACTTCTCATAGATAAGGAACCATATATAATAGTACATCCGACTCAAAAGAAAGTAGATAAAACACTTGCTAATGGAGTGGTAAATTATTTTCTAAAAACAACTGGAAAGATAATGGTGCCAAGATTTTACAACAGATTGGATATGAATACCTCAGGTCTTATCATAGTAGCTAAAAATTCTTTTGCTCAATCTTTTCTTCAAGAGAAAGGAATAGTAAATAAATTCTATAAGGCTATAGTAAAAGGAACAGTAGAAAAAGATGAATTCCTTATAGACCGACCTATTGGAAAAATAGGAGATGATTTGAGAAGAAGAGAGATATCTGTAGAAGATGGAGGTCAGGAAGCTCAAACTAAAATAAAAGTAATAAAAAGGTTTAAAGATCTCACTTTGATAGAAGCAGAACTTCTTACAGGAAGGACACATCAAATTAGGGCTCATATGGCTCTGGAAGGGTATCCTCTCTTAGGAGATGAGCTTTATGGTGGAGAAGACAAAAGAGCTAAAAGACAGATGCTCCATTCATACAAAACACAATTTTCAGATGTAGAGACAGGACAACTAAAAACAGTGGAAATAGATATCCCAGATGATATGAAAAAGATCTTATCAGAGGAATAAGGGAGGGAGCCCAATGAATTATTCACCATCATCAGATAATGAACAGCTATAAGGAAAGCCAGCTGATGAACAAAAAGGATGCAGAAACAGAAAACTAAATACAGAAAAGGTTAAAAACTATAAAACAAGAGATATGAAAGCAGAAAATAAACAAACTGCATGATAAAAAAATAATCGCAAAAAGATTAAAATTAGTTCTGTCATATTAATTGACAAAGAGGCAAACATATTATATAGTTAATATAGAAAATAAGCAAAAAACTATATTACTATAAAAATAAAAAAATAATAAATTTTAGGAGGAATACAAATGGCAGTTAAAGTAGCAATTAACGGATTTGGAAGAATTGGAAGATTAGCATTAAGATTAATGGTTGAGAACCCAGAATTTGATGTTGTAGCAATCAATGACTTAACAGATGCACACATGTTAGCACACTTATTTAAATATGACTCAGCACAAGGAAGATTCAATGGAACTATTGAAGTTCAAGAAGATGCTTTCGTAGTTAATGGACATACAATCAAAACTTTTGCACAAGCTGATCCTAAAAACTTACCATGGGGAGATCTAGGAGTAGATGTAGTTCTTGAGTGTACTGGATTCTTCACTAAAAAAGAAAAAGCAGAAGATCATATTAAAGCAGGAGCTAAAAAAGTTGTTATCTCTGCACCAGCAACTGGAGATCTTAAAACTGTAGTTTACAATGTAAATGATAATATCCTTGATGGAACAGAAACAGTTATCTCTGGAGCTTCTTGTACTACTAACTGTTTAGCACCTATGGCTAAAGTATTAGAAGACAAATATGGAATTGTAGAAGGATTAATGACTACTATCCATGCTTATACAAATGACCAAAACACACTTGATGGACCACATAAAAAAGGAGATCTTAGAAGAGCAAGAGCTGCTGCTGCTAACATCGTTCCTAACACAACTGGAGCTGCAAAAGCTATTGGTCTAGTAATCCCAGCTTTAAAAGGAAAATTAGATGGAGCTGCACAAAGAGTTCCTGTAATTACTGGATCATTAACTGAACTTGTAACAGTTCTTAACAAGCCAGTAACTGTAGAAGAAATAAATGCTGCAATGAAAGCTGCTGCTAACGAATCTTTCGGATATACTGAAGAAGAATTAGTATCTAGCGATATCATTGGAATTCACTATGGATCTCTATTTGATGCAACTCAAACAAGAGTAATGACAGTAGGAGACAAACAATTAGTTAAAACTGTTGCTTGGTATGACAACGAAATGTCTTACACTTCTCAATTAATAAGAACTCTTAAAAAATTCGTAGAATTATCTAAATAATTACTGAATTTGGAATAACTAAATAGAAATGAATAGCGGAACTTGAAGGTTCCGCTATTTTTAAAAACAAATTTGGAGGAATGAAAATAATGGCTAAAAAGATAGTAACAGATTTAGATGTTAAAGGTAAAAAAGTATTAATGAGAGTAGACTTCAATGTACCTATGAAAGATGGAAAAATAACTGATGATAACAGAATAGTTGCAGCTCTTCCAACTATCAAATATGTACTTGAAAATGGAGGAAAAGTAATAGCTTTTTCTCATTTAGGAAAAGTAAAAACTGAAGAGGATTTAGCTAAAAAATCTCTAAAAGCAGTTTCTGAAAGATTAGCTGAGCTTTTAGGACAGCCAGTTAAATTTGTACCAGCAACAAGAGGTGCTGAATTAGAAGCAGCAGTTGCTGGATTGAAAGATGGAGAAATCATGATGTTCGAAAATACAAGATTCGAAGATCTTGATGGCAAAAAAGAATCTAAAAATGATCCTGAGTTAGGAAAATATTGGGCTTCTTTAGGAGATGTTTTTGTAAATGATGCGTTTGGAACTGCTCACAGAGCACATGCTTCAAATGTAGGAATAGCAGCAAACATTGGAGAAGGAAAAACAGCAGCAGGATTCTTAATGGAAAAAGAAATAAAATTTATAGGAGGGGCTGTTGATGCTCCAGAAAGACCTCTAGTAGCAATACTAGGAGGAGCTAAAGTTTCTGACAAAATTGGAGTTATAGAAAATTTACTAGTTAAAGCTGATAAAGTTTTAGTTGGTGGAGCTATGATGTTCACTTTCTTAAAAGCTTTAGGAAAAAATACAGGAACTTCATTAGTTGAAGAAGATAAAGTTGAATTAGCAAAAGAATTACTAGCTAAATCAAATGGAAAATTAATACTTCCAATAGATGCTGTAGTAGCAAAAGAATTTAATAATGATGCACCTCATAAAACTGTATCAGTAGATGAAATTCCATCTGATGAAATGGGACTAGATGTTGGAGCTGGAACAGTTGAATTATTTACAAAAGAAATCACTGGAGCTAAAACAGTAGTATGGAATGGACCAATGGGTGTATTTGAAATGCCTAGTTATGCAAAAGGAACTATAGGAGTATGTGAAGCTATAGCTAATCTTAAAGGAGCAACTACTATCATAGGAGGAGGAGATTCAGCAGCAGCAGCTATAAGTTTAGGATATGCTGATAAATTTACTCACATCTCTACAGGTGGAGGAGCTTCTCTGGAATATTTAGAAGGTAAAAAATTGCCAGGAGTAGAATCTATTTCTAATAAGTAATAAATATATTTTCATAACAGCAGGGAGTGTGATATTATGATAAAAGAATTTGATGGTTCTTTGAAAATGGCAGAGGAATTGCTATTGATAGATAGTGAATCTTTTCATGATATACCATATACCTCTGAAATGCTATGTGAAAAGATAAAAAAGAATGACCATTATAAAGTATTTGTATATTATGAAGAGAATATTCCAGTAGCCTATCTAGGTCTGCTTTATGTAAGCAATCTTCATTATGATGGAATGTGGGTAGATCTTATAGCTGTAAGAAAAACTTTTCAAAATAGAGCTATAGGGAAAAAACTTTTGAAATATGCAGAGGAAAAAGCTATAGAGAATGGTCTTGAAATACTGACTGGATTGGTTAAATCAGATAATATACCATCATTAACAATGTTCAAAAGAGCAGAATTTACATATGATGATATTGGATTTAAACTTTTCATGAAAGATATAGAAAAAAAGTAAGTATACAATCAATTATCTTAATATATTATGTAAGGAGCCTTGAGAAATCAGGGCTCTTTGTTTTTATAAAAGAATATTCTATAAATTTTAAGTTTGTTATTATATACCTATTAATAAAAATCAAAATTATACAAATTTAGATAAAATATTTTACAAATTTGTATAAAAAAGATATAATAGAAATAAATTAATATAGGAAGGTGGGAGTGAGATGGAGAAAAAAAAGGAATTTTCAAAATATCTTGAAAATTTTATGAGAAAAAATGGATATAATTTAGAACAAATTTCAAGAGAAACAGGAATCCCTGTAGCTACAATAGGGCATTATAAAACAGGAAGAAGAACTCCTAAAAATGACTTTATTGATAAATTTGTTTCTGGTTTTAATTTAAGTTCTCAAGAAAAAAATGAAATTACAATGGCAATAGCTATTGATAGAACACCAGAAGTAATTAAAGATAATATTCTTGAACTGAAAAATGTAAAACCAATAAAATTGATGGAGGTTCCACTATTTTCAAGTGTTTCTGCTGGACTGGGGAGAGAAACTATTGCTGAACCTATAGATTTTATTTCAATACCAAAAACAGCTGGGAATAATGTAGTTGCTATTTTAGTACAAGGAAATTCTATGGAAGATACTATTTTGGATGGGTCTATTGTTGTTGTAAATACAGAATTGATGCCAGAGATTGGGGAAATAGGTGTGTTTTTGACTAAAGGAAGCGATCATGCTGATGGATTGGTAAAAAGATTAAAATATAAAAATGGTGAGTATGTACTAGAAAGTGATAATAAGGAATATGAAGATTTAAGAATAGAAAATAGTGATATAACAGCCTATGGAAAAGTTATCCAGATAATAAATAATACAACTAAGAGAAGAAAAGATCCGTTGATGTCATATATAGACAAACTAGATATGAATGAAAGAGAAATGATAGAAAGTATGCTTAAAGGACTAATCGAAAAGAAAAAAGAAACTAAATAAACAGTAAAAGAGAATATTTTAAAATGAAAGAAAAATAATATAAAAGTTTTTATTGACTTTTATTATACAAAATTGTATAATAATTTTAAGATGATTTCATGAAATATCTAAAACCTATTAAAAACAGATTCAATAATTAAGGTAAACAATGTTTTCCTTGGTTCTTATGTTAATTTTCAAGGACTATGGTTATTTATTTTTAATATTTTTTTAAAAACTTATTATACAAAAAAGTATAAAAAGTTAAATTAATTTATCAGAGCATCAATATTTTAATATTAGGATGAACAAAATCTTTTATGTAAGAAATAAAAACTTTAATTTAACATTTGCAGATATGAAAATAAGTAATTGAAAATTCTGGAGAATTTAACATGAGGGCCTAAAACAAAAAAATACAGGAGGTATACAAAGTGGTAAATATAAAAGAAGTAGTACATAACAGCAAGGAAAGATTTTTAGAGGTACAGCCTAATGGTGCTGGACTTTACATTGGAATGCAGGCATATGAGGCTATAAAGAATGAAAGTGAATATACAGATTCAATGAAAACTATAATTCCAAAAATGGAACTTTTAACAGGAACACTAGCTGGAAAAGAGTTTACAGTCACAACAAGAACAGTAGAAGTAATGGCAGCACCTAAAAATGTTGTAGTAGCTCTATTTGATAAATCTGAATTAGCTGGATTGGCAACTGCTGAAAATTTTAAAGGAATGGCAAACCCTAATCTTGTTGAAATAGTAAAAGTAACTGCAACAACTGCAAGTTCAATTACGTTAGCAAATGAACCTGTAAATTCAGCTTTTATAAATGCTGTTTTACTTGAAAATGATGGATATATTGATGTAGCTCAAATAACAGATTTTTCATCTACTGAGCAACAGGCAGAAATAAGTACAAACAACAAACATTCAAATGGATATGAAAGTGCAATAGGAGGATTAAAAACATCTTCTATTGATGGAATTCAAGGATATTATCATCCAGATTTTCCATCTGTTGCTACAATAAACTTTGCATTTGATGGAGAATATACTATTAAAGCAAGACATGGAGCATTAAAACAAAGAAATACTCCATATATTGAAGGAGTTTATAAAGTCGCAGAATTTACACATTCAGGAACTCTAGATGGTGGAAGTGCACTGTCTTATACAGCAAGTTTAAAACTTCAATCAGGAATGATAGAAAAGAAAGTATTTCAATAAGGAGAATAGGGGAGGAATCCCCTTTCCCTTGTTCTTTTAAATGAAAATATTGGAATATTTTGATTTAAAAAAATAAGATGGGAGGCTAAATGAGAGTAGAAATAAATGATAAAGAATATAAATTAAAACTTAATTTAAGAACAAGAATAAAACTTTCAAAATATTATCCAGATGAGATTGAAATGTATAAAAAAGCAGGAATGGGAAATTTAGAAATTATTACTAAGATAATCTATTGTTCACTTCAGGGATCTCAACTTTCTTATGAAGAATTTCTGGAAAGTTATCCTGATATCAAAGAAAGCTATGAGATGTTTTACAAAGTTTTTCAAAAATTGATAGAAGATGCAGGCAATCCTTTAAATATAGAGATTAAAGAAAAATCAGATATAAAAATTGAGGAAAAAAAATCAGAGAAAATTGATTTTAGAGAGCTTATTATTACAGTGATGAGCAAAGGATATAAGCAGGAAGAGGTATTGGATATGACTTATTGGGATATAAATCTCATATTTGAAGCTGACTATAAGCATCTGGAAAGAGAGGTATTCCATACTAATGCATTAATTAATACAATAGCTGGGATAGTTGGAAGCAAAGAAACAATAGATATTCTTGAGAGAAAGAAAAAAGAAGAATATAGAGATTATTCAACATTTCATGAGATAGGAATATTGTTGGATAAGAAGAGAATAAATTAATATTTGGAAGGAGGGAGAAGATGAATGAAATAATTAGTGAAGGAATATTTGATAGAGATCAGGGAGATATTTCATCAAATATGAATTTAATAGGAAATAAGAATATAACTTCTAATTTAGAAGAAGAGAAAACTACGAAAATATTTACTAAAAAGAATGAAGAGATAAAATTGTTAAAAAAATTAAATTTAAGAATGAAAAATAATATTCAAGTATTGGAAAATCTAGGGCGTAAAACTATTTTAAGTAATGAAGAAGAAAAAGAATTAGATAAAGTTTTAAATGAATTTAATATACTTGATAAAGAAGTTGTTGGATCACTGTCAATAAAGTAGACAAAAAATGACATAGTTTAAGAAGAATTGTTGAAATATATATCTTCCTTTTGATTAGGTGATAAGTTATTTAAATTTTTTTGTGGACGTCTTGAATTGTAGAAACCATCAATATATTCAAAGCATGACAGTTTCACTTCATTAATTGTAGTAAATTTTCTACGATGTATTTCTTCCTTTTTAAGATATTTAAAAAATGATTCTACTACTGCATTATCCCATGGATAAGCTGTTTTAGAATAGGAAGGAGTTATTTTCTTATCTTCTAAAAACATTCTTACTTCTTTAGAAAGATATTGACTTCCTCTATCTGAATGAAAGATGAGAGGATCTTTTATCTTACGAATTTCTACAGCTTGTTTTAGTGTATCTAAAATAAGAGATGAGCGCATATTTGTAGATATTTTCCAAGATATAATTTTTCTTGAAAAAGCATCCATAATAACACAAAGGTACACGAATCTATTTTTTAATGATATATACGAAATATCACTAAACCATAAGTTATTAGGTTTTGAAGGATTAAAGTTCTGATTGACAAAATTTCTTTTATCAAAAGATTCTTCAAAAGATTTATGATACTTAAATCTAGGTTTAACTGTAGACATTTTAGGAAGAGTTAAAGCCTTCATTAATCGATAAACTCTACCATAACTAATATTTATGCCATATTCACGCGCAAGAATAATTTGAATTTTAGAAGCACCTAAACGATATTTAGTTTCAAAATAAATTTTACATATATATTTTGAAATTTTCCTGTTCATTTCAACTCTAGGGGCAATTTTTTTAGAAAAATGCTTATAATAAGAACTTCTATTAACATTAAGCACTCTACAAATGGTAGAGATGGAATGTTGAAATCTAAGTAAATAGACAGCATTTAATCTTTGTTTGAGAGAGGCGTGAATATGGCAATTGCTTTTTTTAAAATAAGGTTTTCTTCCTCAAGTTGAGCATTTCTCTTTTGTAGCTTTTTAACTTGTAAAGCAGTAAGAACTTCCCCATTATCAATGGTAACTTCAGAATAAAGTTTAACCCAATGAGATATAGCGCTCAAAGAGACACCATATTCTCTGGCAAGAGAAGATATAGACTTCCCATTTTGATAAAGAGAAACTAAATTCTTTTTAAAATTATCATCATATCTTTTAAATCTAGACATAAAAAACCTCCTTAAAATAAAGTATAAAGATATAGAAAAAGTATAGCATAAAATGTGTCCACTTTTATAGTATATATCCAATTCAATACTTAGATATAGAGAAAACAGATTAACTTTAGGACTTGATTTAACAGAAAATATAATAACTACAAATGATATGGCTATGAAATTGGCAACTCAGGCATTGAAAGATTTAAAAGACCCAGTGGTAAATTATACAATTGAAACAACCTTAATGCCTAAATTGAAACTCAATGATGAACTGTGGTATATTCATGAAAATTTAACAGAGAGACCACTATTTTTGAGAGCGTATTCAATAGAACATGCAATATCAGTAGATGATATAGGAGAACTTCAATGTAATACTGTTATTACAGGAGGAGGAAAGATTCAATATAAACTTAATGAATGGCTGTATAATGACAGCAAAATAAAAGATGATAAAGAGATAATTATAGTATAAGGAGGAGAAATGGCACTTGATAAAGGAAGATTAGAAGAAATAGCAACAGCAATAGCTTTGATGTATGACCCTGAGGTTTATTCAAAATTGAAAACAGAAATAAATAAACCTATGGCAGATGTTCCAGCAGGTCATGCTTTAAATATCAATTGGGACAATATTGTAAATTCATATAAAGTGATAAAAGATTTTTTGAAAGAAACTCTATATAAAGAAGATATGTCAATGGAGAATGTAGGGAGTAAACTGGTTCAGAGAGGTACAAGTGGCGGAATAAAAGTGGGGGATATATATACAACAACACCTCTAAATAATGGGGCTATTGCTTCAAATAGTGGAATAGCATATAAGGATTCTGATGGAATAATTAAGTATACTAATAATTTTACAGAATTTAGAAAATTGACAAATACAATATCAAGAGATGACATGAACACTGTTGAAAAACTAGATGTAAATGGAAGTTTTGAGATGTGGGGTGGATCAAGGACAATAACCTTAAATGAAAATGCTAAAAAATATAAGGTGATTGTTGTAAAGGCTGGGGGATCTAAATATGATGTACATTTTTTATTATTAATTCCCAATCAATATATAAGAACAAGAGAACATGATAGGAATGGAGGCGGAGAAATTGAATTGATTTGGAATGGAGCAACTACTATAACAGCAACTCATTATACTCATAGAGATGGAAAGATAGGAGAAGTAGCAGGAGTGTGGGGGATAATATGAAAAAAGGGAATATAGCTTTAGAAATAAATACTGAGGTAATAGAAGGCCCAAGAGGACTTTCTATAAAAGAAATAAAATATAAAGAAACTCTACCAAATGGGAACAATGTATACCAAGTTATTTTAGAAAATAATGTTTCTATTGGTGAGGTAGAATGTAAAAAAGGAGATAAAGGAAATACAGGAGAAAAGGGAGATACTGGAAAAGGGATTTTATCAGTGATAAAAAAGTATAAATTAGGAATAATGAATTATTTTGAAATTCAATATACAGATGGGAGTACTTGGCAATTTGCCATAGAAGATGGAGAAAATGCCTATGATATAGCAATAAAAAATGGTTATGAAGGAACAGAAGAAGAATGGTTATTATCCCTTATGGGATCTTCAGGGCCACAAGGAGAGAAGGGAGAGCAAGGGCCACAAGGAATAGGAATTTCAGAAATTTCTTTTAAAGAAGATTTACCAAATGGAGATAAAGTTTATACAATAACTTTAGATAATGAAAACACTCATGAATTTATAGCACCAATGGGACCTACTGGGGAATCACCAGACTTATCAGAAAAAATGGATAAATATCAAATGAGATATGATATAAGAGATTATGACGATCTAATAACAGATGGTTTTTATATATTGACAGGGAGTGCAAGTAGTTCTCCATCAACAAATGCTCCATATGGAGATTCAGCATTAGTTCAAGTATGGAATCATGGAGGTTATATATATCAAAATGCAGTATCTTATTATAATGTAGAGTTACAATTTACAAGGTGTTTTCGAAAAGAAGTAAAAAATACTAAATGGGAAAGGATAGTTAACACAGCAAATTATTCATTTATGTGTCCTTATAGTATTGGGGATATTCTACTTACAGTAAGTAATCAAAATCCAGCAGTAAAATGGGTGGGAACAACATGGACAAAAATAGAAGGAAGATTTTTATTAGGAACTAGTAGTTCATATAGTGTAGGAGCTACTGCAGGAAGTGCTACATCTATTCTTACTGTTGCTAATCTTCCTTCACATACACATAATGCTACACAATCAGCTCATATACATACACAACCTGCACATAGTCATGTTGTTACAAGCTATGAGGGGGGGGAAGACCAGGAATTTCAAATTATAATGCAGGATATAACGCGTTTGGAACACAAGCAACTTCAAGTGCAGGAGGAGATAACACAGGAAGTGCTCAACCCACAGTAACAGTAGGATATACAGGATCTGGAACAGCTTTTAATAATATGCCACCATATATAGTGGTTAATATTTGGAAGAGAATAAGTTAGTAAAAAAGGAGAGATAGAATGAATAAAAAATATATTTATTTAAGTAAAGAGGAAGCAAAAAAAGGAGTAACATTAGTTTATGAAGTAGCAGATAAAGTTTTAAATGAAAATGAAATAATTAATAAATATGGAGATGGATGTTGCTTATATATTGGAGGAGATCTACCACATTATATAACTTATATAGAGGAGTTAAATACAGTGAGAGAGGCAACAGAAGAAGAAAAATTAGAGAGAGGAGATAGAAGCTTACATGTGGGAGAAGTATATTTGAATGGAAGAATAAAGCAAATAGAAATACCACAAGAAATAATAAAACCAGTATGGAATAATGGGGAAGAGAAATGGGAAGAAAAAGCAACAAGGGAAGAATTAATAGAGGTTAGAAAAAATAAAATCGTAGAATATGAAAAACTAGAAGAAGAAAAACAGTTATTGGAAAAAAGTAAATTTTCATCAGAAGATGAATTAAAAATTATTGCTGAGAAAATTATTATTTTAGAAAAAGAAGTAAATAATTTATCCTCAAAAATAAAATTATTATAAAAGCTTATGGAGTATATTATGAATATTAAAGAAATAATAAAAAATATTGATTTAAATAAAATCATGTATGTAATAGCTTTAAATGAAATATCAGGAAATGAAAATGTAATTTGTAGATTCAGTTATGCTGGGGGAATAGCTGGATATAGCTTTGGCAGAAGCCAGTTTGATGTAAAGCATAATTCAAAAGCTAGAGATTTTTTAAAAGAAAAATGTAGATTTACAACTGGTGATATTGATAGATTATTAAGACTGGATAAGGAAATAGGAGATCTTAATAACAAATTAAAAAATCATAGAGAAGATATAGATGAACTGGATAAGAAGCACATTGAAGAAATGGTAAATTATGTAGCTAATCTCAGTGAACTGCCAGAATTTGAAGATGAAAAAACTTTTGTTCACTTGGTAGACTATCATAATCAGTTTAATCTCAGTAAAAATGGGCTTATGCATAATTTTATAAGAAACAAAAAACTTTTGAAATCCAATGATATATATGATTTTAAACTAGGTCTGAAATGGGGTAAAAAAGCACCTCAAGATATAAAAAGAAGATATTTGAACATAGAGAACAATTGGAAATAAGAGAGGTGATATTAATGTTTCAAAAAACTGTATTAAATGTAATAAGCAGTTTTTTACCAGATATATTAAGAAAATATTTACAGCCAGAAGAAGTGGATCAAATAATGGCTGATGTGGAAAAGGAAAGACTACAGGTATTTTCAAAATTCCTTGAAAGAGGAGGGATTCTGCATCTGTTTTATGTGTATAGTATATTAGTAATATTTCATCACATAATAACTCCTTATTTAACTGCTTTTATGGGAGTTGAAATATACAGTCTTCCTATTCCAGGAGAATTGACAGCCTTAATTGGAAGCCTGGGAGCAGTGATATTAGGCAAAAAACATTTGGATAAAAAATTGAAAAATTAGATTTAATTAAAAGAATAAATGTATTTTAAAGAAGGAGTTCTTATTGAGCTCCTTTTTTGATGTGATGATTAAGATTATGTAGAAATAATTTTTTATTTACATTCAATTTAATACTTTATCTCTTATATGATAGTATCTTTAAATTGTAATCTTTCAAAAAAGATGATAGAATAAAGAATGATTTTATAAAAACATCAAAAGGAGTTAAAAAATGACAATAATGCCTTTTATCTGTCTTTTTTTTGGAATCATAATAGGAACCAGAAATCTTTCAAAAGAGATTATGAAAAAAATAGATATGGGAATAAATATAGTTATAGTAATTTTAATGACTACTCTTGGAATGAATATAGGTATTAATGAAGAAATTATATCAGAACTTGGAAAAATAGGATGGAACTGTGCTGTTATTTCAATTTCTGGGATATTATTCAGTGTAGGTTTAACTATAATGTTGGAAAAAACTATCCTTCCTTTAGAAAAGATAAAAAAGCAATTAAAACTTAAAAATTATGAAAATAGGAGAGATGAAGAAGTAGAAGCAGGGAAATCTCCGCTTACTATAATTATTCCAATAAGTGTAATATTAGGTGTAATTATTGGTGTTTTTTTTATGGATAAATCTTATGAGAGAATTTTAAATTATTCTTTGGTTATCTCTTTAATAATGTTATATATAGGAGTAGGAATATTTCTTGGAAGTAATTTAAAAGTATTGGAATATGTAAAAGTAATAGGAGTAAAAATTGTCCTGATATCTTTGGCTATATTAATGGGAAGTCTTTTAGGAGGAGCTGTAGCTGGGAAAATATTAGGTGTTCCTGAAAATATTTCTGTTATTTCAGCTGGCGGAATGGGATATTACAGTCTGACTGGAGCATTTATGACCAGTAAATTTGGAATAGAAGCTGGAACTTATGGCTTTATTGTAAATATAATGAGGGAGTTTTTTACTGTATTTTTTTTTCCTATATTAGTCAAAATAAGTAAAGGAAGTGCTATTGCATCTGGTGGGGCTGGGAATATGGATACAATGCTTATGCCTATTACTAAATTTGTAGGAGCAGAACTAGGATTGGTTACTCTTATAACAGGAATTATATTAACATTTTCTGTCCCTGTTCTTTTACCTATTTTAGGGAAAATATTTATTGGGTAAAAAATATAATAACTGAGAGGGTATTTTTAATATCCTTTTTATTCTTTAGTCACAAATAATTTAAAATATATAGAAATTTAAGGAGGAAAGGTTTTGTCTAAAGAGTTATTTTTAGAAAAAGTATTTAAAATTAAAGAAAGAAACAGCAGTGTGAAAACAGAAGTAATAGGAGGAGTAACAACATTTTTGGCAATGGCATATATAATATTTGTCAACCCAGCTATTCTTTCTATGTCTGGAATGGATAAGGGAGCATTGATTACAGTTACTTGTCTTGCTACTGCAATAGGAACATTTTTAGCAGCATTTATGGGAAATGTACCAATAGCTATGGCTCCTGGAATGGGATTGAATGCATTTTTTACATTCACTCTTGTAATGGGAAAAGGGGTATCTTGGCAGGATGCTCTTGGAGTTGTATTTTTATCAGGAACATTCTTTTTTATTCTTGCAGCATTAGGATTTAGAGAAAAACTTGCCAATGCAATACCAGCACCAATAACAACAGCTTCAACTGCTGGAATAGGTCTGTTTATAGCATTTATAGGGTTAAAAAATATGGGGATAATAGTTGGGAATGAGGCTACTCTTGTGGCACTTGGCAAATTTAATCTTCCTGTAGTTCTTTCAGTGGTAGGACTTATGATGATGGCTGGATTTGAAATGAAGAAAGTAAGAGGAGGAATACTGATAAGTATAGTAATAACTACTCTACTAGGAATGGTATGCGGGCTTGTTACTATGCCAGATGCAGTAATAGCTATGCCGCCAAGTATTGCACCTATAGCTTTTAAACTTAATATATTTGGAGCTTTGAAAATATCTCTTTTAGGATCAATATTTTCGTTTATGTTTATAGATTTATTTGATTCACTTGGGTTTTTGATTGCTTGTTTTAAAGAAATAGGACTGGAAGATGAAAATGGACATTATAAAGGACTTGGAAAAATGATGTTTGCAGATGTTTCTTCTACTATAATAGGAGCATTTTTAGGAACTAGTACAGTTACAACATTTGGAGAATCAGCTGCGGGTATAGCTGCTGGAGCAAAAACTGGACTTGCTTCTTTTATAACAGGAATACTGTTTCTTGCAGCTCTTCTGATAACTCCAATAGTGGGAATAGTTCCTATGTTTGCCGCTGCACCATCATTAGTTATGGTAGGAGTATTTATGTTTAAAAGTGTAAAAGCTTTAGATTTAAATGATACTAAAATATCTGTGCCAGCATTTATAACTATAATATTTATGCCATTAACTTACAGTATCAGCATAGGATTAAGTTTTGGTTTCATATCATATATTATAATGCATGTAATAGCTAAAGAATATAATAAAATAAGTCCTATTCTTTGGGTAATAGGAACACTTTCTATAATAAACTTAATTGTATAATAAGAGGGAGGAAAATATGTCTCAAATTTTGATAAAAAATGGATATGTAATCTCTATGAATAAAAACAGAGAGATATTTAAAAATGGCTCTGTCTTAATAGAAGATGATAAAATAAAAGCTGTGGGAAAAGTTGAACCCTCTCTTGTAAATGCTGATGCAGAAATTTATGATGTACAAGGAAAAATTATTCTTCCTGGGCTTGTGAATACTCATGTACATCTTTCGCAGCAATTGGGAAGAGGAGTAGCAGATGATGTGGTTCTTCTTACTTGGCTGAGAGAAAGGGTATGGCCATATGAAAGCAGCTTCAATTATGAAGACTCTCTTATCTCTTCTACTGCTTGTTGTGTAGAGCTTATAAAAACAGGAGTGACAACTTTTCTGGAAGCTGGAGGACAATATGTAGATGCTATGGCTGAAGCTGTAGAAAAGTGTGGATTAAGAGCTTGTCTTTCTAAATCTACAATGGATGAGGGAGAGGGGCTGCCAAAAGCATGGCAGAAAACAACTCAGGAAGAACTTGATTTTCAGGAGGAGTTATTTAAAAAATATAATGATACAGCAGATGGAAGAATAAAAATCTGGTTTGGACTAAGGACTATATTTAACAACTCTGATGAGTTAATAAAAGGAACAAAAACATTAGCAGATAAGTATAATACAGGTATTCACATGCATGTTCTTGAAGTAAAAGAGGAAATGGATTACACAAGAGCCACAAGAGGAGAGACAACAGTTGAACATATGAATAGGCTTGGAGCTCTTGGTCCTAATCTTGTAGCGGCTCATACCGTATGGCTGACAGAAAGAGAAATAGATCTATTTAGATTGTATGATGTAAAGGTATCACATAACCCTGGCGCAGCAATGAAAGTAGTTCTTGGATTTGCTAAAATACCAGAAATGTTGGAAAAAGGAATAGCTGTGTCTATTGGAACAGATGGAGCTCCATCAAATAATAGAATGGATATGATGAGAGATATGTATCTTACTTCACTTATTCATAAAGGGAGAACTTTAAATCCTAAAACAGTATCAGCAGAGCAGGTGCTGGAAATGGCTACAATAAATGGAGCTAGATGTGCATTGATGGAAAAAGAAATTGGAAGTCTGGAGGTTGGGAAAAAAGCTGATCTTATTATTTTAAATCCAGATACTATTCATTCTCTTCCAGTGATTGATCCTGTGGCAAATATTGTATATGCCATGAGCAGTGAAAATGTAGAATCTAATATGTGCAATGGTAAATGGCTAATGAAAAACAGAGAAATTCTTTTCCTTGATGAAAAAGATCTTCTTGAAAAAGTTAAAATACAGAATAAAAAAGTTATGGATAAAGCTGGAATAGTAATTCCAGATAGATTCCCTGTAATAGAAATAAAATAATTTAGCTGGAGATGATACTTAGAGGGGGGTAGATGAAGAATAATAAAAATGAAAAATTAAAGATGGCATCTTCTGTAACATTAGCAATTGTAGCTTTGGTATGGGGGACTACATTTGCTGTATTAAAAGACACTTTGAGTATCGTTCAGCCTTTTTCACTTATGATGTTTAGATTTGGTTTTTCAGCCTTGCTTCTTTTTGTTATTTATATAGGAAAGATAAAGAAAGCAAAAATGAAAGACATAAAAAATGGAAGTATAATAGGAATATTTATGTTTCTTGCATTTTATTTTATGATAATTAGTATAAAAAATACTACAGCATCAAAAGTATCTTTTATAATAGGAGCATATGTATTAATAGTTCCATTTCTTGCATGGATAATAAATAAGAAAAGACCTGATAAATATGCTGTAATAGGAGCTTTTTTAGCAACAGTTGGATTGGGCTTTCTCACTATCGAAAAAGGAGTAGCTTTTAATATCTGGGACATGGTGGCAGGATGCTGTTCATTTTTCTTTGCAGCACATATGATAGCTATTGAGAAATATGGAAGAGATTCTGATCCTATACTTATAACAGTAATTCAATTTATAGTAACAGCAGGAATATTTATTATTCTTGTGGGATATTTTGAGGGATATGATTTTTCAATCCTTCCTAAAATAAAATGGACATTAGGATATCTTGTAGTTATAAGTACAGTTATTTCTTTTGCTATACAGACAATTGCCCAAAGATATATTTCTTCTACCAGCACAGCTTTAATATTAACTCTTCAGTCAGTTTTTGGAGCTATTTTTGCTGTATGGTATCTTAATGAGAGGATGACCTTTCAAATGGGGATAGGATGTATGTTGGTTTTTGTAGCAATAGTTACACAAGAAACTAAATGGAAGTTCTTAACAAAAAAGAACTAGTAAAAAAATGTACTGGAAAGTTCACAATAATTTCACAAAGTCTTGGTATATTAAACATATAAAATCTTTCCCCAAGATGTTTTAATATATAGATAAAAGAAAAATCCCTCTCTAAGAAAAAGGGATTTTTTCTTTTTTTGAAACTTTTATAAAGAATATTTTTTAGGTGGATTTCCAGAGAAGTCATAAAATACAGCCTCTGCACCTTCTAAATAAAAAATTTCAAAAATAGGATTATCAGGAGTCTGATAAATTGATTTTATAAGAGGATTATTTTCTAATATTTTTGATTTTATATCTGGATCATTTTTAAAAACAACTTTTCCATGAAGTCTTACCCATACTGACTCTAGAGAGGATGAGCATAGTTCTACATAGGGATTACTTTTAATTTCTTTATAGACTTCTTTTTCATTTGAAGTGCAAAAAAATAATTTTCCATCTTTTTCCAGCATAAATTGGAATGGACGAACTTTTGGTTTATTATCTAAACCCACAGTAGCCAAAAATTGTACAGGATTACTTTTTAAAAAGTTTAATACTTCATTCATAATTTTCCTCCTTGATAACTTGTAATTTTATTTCCTTATGTATATAATAAACATATAGATATATTTTGTAAAGTAAGCACTTTAAAGTTGTATAAGCACCAAAAAGATACTATTAAGTAAAATAAGAGTTTAAAAGGAGAGAAAATGAAAAAAAGGAATTTGTCATCATGTCCGGTGGAAATAACTCTGGAACTTATAGGAAATAAATGGAAAGTCTTAATATTAAGGGATTTAATTGAAGGAACAAAAAGATTTGGTGAATTAAGAAAATCTATTGGAAGTGTAACCCAAAAAGTTCTTACACAAAATCTGAGATCTATGGAGGAAGATGGATTATTAGAAAGAAAAGTTTTTGCTGAGGTTCCTCCTAGAGTTGAATATACTCTTACAGATACTGGGTATAGTCTGAAAAAAATATTAGATTCAATGTTTATATGGGGAGAAGAATATAAGAAAAATAATTACTAGAAATTTCACAATAATTTCACAAAGCCTTGGTATATTAAACATATAAAATCTTTCCCCAAGATGTTTTAATATATAGATAAAAGAAAAATCCCTCTCTGAGAAAAAGGGATTTTTTCTTTTTTTGTAGATATTTTTATTTTATTTGAAGAAAAGAATAGGATATAAAAGAAATATTTTAGAGTTAGTACAGCTATAATTCAATTGTTAAAGTAAAAAATTCAAAAAAATATTGAAAAAAAATGATAATTAATTTAAAATATATAGGACATTAAAAAAATAAAAATAAAGTGCATGGCTAAAAAATAACAAAATATTAATGAGGGGGACAAGATGGAAAGCAGGGTAGAAAAAATAAGAAAGTATTGTGTAATAGGGTTTATAGTAGTAGGATTAGCTTGTATATTTGTTGAAAAATCACAAGGGCCTAAAAAATATATAGGGACTGCTGAAGGATTTGACAGTGATGTAAAAGTTGAAATATTAGCTAAGAAAAATGGTAAAGGAGAGCTTAGAATCTCTGAAATAATATGTACTCATGGAGATACTGAAGCTATTGCAGGTCCTGCTGTTGAAAGTTTGATAGCTACAATTAAATCTACACAGGATATAGAATCTCTTGATACTGTTGCAGGAGCTACTTATACTTCTGAAGGATTTATTGATGCATTAAAAGATGCATGTTCAAAAATAAAATAAGAATTTGATATAAAAGAGGCTCAGATTTTATTCTGAGTCTTTTTTGTATATGGAAATAAAGAATGCTTTTTATAAAAATATTATATAAAAATATTAATTTAGTTTACTGAATATATAATAGTTTTTAAGATAGATAAATACATCTGTTTTATATATATAAAGTAAATTTTTTTTAAATGATATATAGAGATAACATTGAACATATAGAAAAGAAATATTTGTTTTTCAAAAAATAATAGGGTATATAAAGAAGTGTAAATATTTTAAAAAAGAGGTGTTTTATGAAAAAAAGAGTTTGTTTGTGGATTGTGCTTTTAGGAATTTTTCTAAGTAGTTGTACAAAATTACCTGTGTCATCTGGAGAATTATCTAGTCAGCCAAAAGTTGTAAAAGAATTTGTTAAAGCTGAAATTGTAGAACATGGAGATTTAAGTTTTTATGCAGTTGATTTAAAAACGGGAAAAGTTGTGGCAGATCATAGAGGAAAAAGTGCATTAGTTCCTGCTTCAGTTATGAAGATAATTACTTCAGCAGCAGCTCTTGAAGTTATGGGGGGAGATAAAACTTTTGAAACTAAACTTATGTATGAAGGAAACATTAATAAAGATGGGATATTAAAGGGTACTTTATATATTCAAGGTGGAGGAGATCCAACTTTGGGTTCTGATGGAATTTCAGCAGCTCCAGAAGCTTTTTTGGCAGATTGGGTTAAAGAGATGAAAAAAGCTGGAATAACTTCTGTAAATGGAGATATTATAGTTTTAGATGATCTCTTTGGATATGATGGGATACCTGGAAAATGGCTTTGGGAAGACATGGGAACTGACTATGCACCAGGAACTTATGGAATAAGTATTTTTGATAATATATATACTCTATATTTAAGTTCAGGAGCACCAGGAACTACTCCTAAAATTATTGGAACTAAACCTGAAATGAAAGATTTAACTTTTGACAATCAGGCTGTTGTATCACCAGATGGGAAAAGAGATATTTATGTAAGAGGAGTGCCTTTTGAAAATAGAAGAGGATTCTATGGAATAGTTCCTCAAGATAAGAAAGAAATTACAATAAAGAGTGATATACCAGATCCAGGACTTTTCCTAGGACAATATTTTTCTGATTATATGAAAAAAAATGGAATAAAGTTTAATGGAAAAGTAACTACTGCCAGGTTAACAGCAAAAAGACCTAAAAATACTGTAGTAATTGCTGTAACTAAATCAGCTCCTGTTTCTGAAATTATAAAAGTATTACTAACTAGAAGTGATAATCATTATGCTGAACATTTATTCCAGATTTTAGAAAAAGTTGAAGGAGTAAATGTTGTAGAATTTTGGAAAGAAAAAGGACTAGATGTAGATTCATTAACTATGAGAGATGGAAGTGGTCTTTCTCGTGGAGATACTCTTTCAACTAAATTATTGACAGATGTTATTATGTATATGGATAATAAAAAAGAACTTAAATTTGAAGAATTATTTCCAGTAGCAGGAAAAGAGGGAACAGTAGCAAGTTTTCTTAAAAATACACCTCTAAATGAAAAGGCAAGAATTAAAAGTGGAAGTATGGGTGGAATTCAATCTTATGCAGGATACTTAGAAAAAGACAATAAAAGATATGCTTTTGCTATTATAGTCAATCACTGGAATGGAGAACGTACAGAATTGAGAACTGAAATGGAAAAATTATTAAATGGATTATTTCAAAAATAATAACAATTAGATAACCCTAATATAAAAAGGATCAGTAACTATATATTATAGAGCCTGATCTTTTTTATTGAAAAGAAAAAGATAAAAAAATTAAATAAATATAGGTATGAAAATATTTTCTTATAGGAAAATTGGAGAAAATAAAGTAAAATAAATATGAATACTTATAATGAAGGTGGGATATCATGAAGACAGGACTAGTATTAGAAGGCGGTGGAATGAGAGGGGTATATACAGTAGGAGTACTGGATGCCTTTACTAAACATAATTTTATGCCGGATTATTTAATTGGAGTATCAGCAGGAGCTTCAAATGGAGTTTCATATATATCAGGGCAAAAAGGAAGAGCTCTTCGTACAAATACTGAGTATATAAATGATAAAAGATATTTAAGTTTTTATAATCTGCTGACGAAAGGATCTCTTTTTGGAATGGATTTTCTCTATGATGAACTTCCTAAAACGATAGATCCATTTGATTATGATTCTTTTTTTGCTAATCCTTGTGATTTTAAAGTTGGAGTGACAAATGCTGAAACTGGTGAAGCAGAGTTTTATGGAAAAGATTCTTTAAGAGATGGAAGCACTGTACTTAAAGCTTCAGCATCTATTCCCCTTGTAGCACCTGTTGTAGAATATAAAGGAAGAAAATATCTGGATGGAGGAACATCAAGCCCTATACCAGTAAATGAGGCCTTGAGAGACGGGTGTGATAAGCTTATTGTAATACTTACACGTCATAGAAAATTTATAAAGCCTGCTGTAAGATTTCAAACTTTTTGTTCTTTAGTAATGAGAAAGTATCCAGCAATGATGGATCTACTAAAAAGACATCATATAGTGTATAGAGAAAATCAAAAGGAAGTAGCCAGATTGGAAAAAGAGGGGAAGGCTTGGGTAATAGCTCCTGAGAAACCTCTTGTTATAGATAGATTTGAAAAAAATAAAGATAAGCTCCTTGTTGCATATCGCCAAGGATTTATAGATGGAGAGAAATTTTTAGAAAAATACAGAACAGAATTTGAAAAATGAAAATAATTTAAAAATTATAATGAAAAGGTTGATTAAGAGTAAAGTTTTACTCTAATCAACCTTTATGTTTTTAGTGAGGTTAATTTAATTTTTGACAGACTCTCTGCCTATTTCTACATGATGTTTAATAATATCAAAAGTATTAGAAAGTTTTTTCTTTTCTCTTTCATTTAATGGAAGTTCGATTATATATTCTATACCTTCTTTTCCAATAACAGCTGGAACTCCAGCATATATATCAAAAGTTCCATATTCTCCTTGAAGAAAAGCACTGCAAGGCATAACTTTTTTTTCATCATGAAAAATAGCTTTTACTACTTCAGTACATGTGCAAGCAATTCCAAATTCAGTACTGCCTTTACCACAAAGAATATCCCATCCAGTTTCTGTGGTTTTCTTTTCAATAGCTTCAAAGTCTATTTTAGAAAATTTTTCTGGTTTTTCTGCTATAAGTTCAGGAAGAAGTTTTCCATTTACTGTAGCACATGAAAATGCAGCTACTTGAGAATCTCCATGTTCTCCAAGCATATATGCTTGGATTGATCTTGCATCTATTTCAGTTTCAACACTTAATATTCTACGAAGTCTTGCAGAGTCAAGCCCAGTACCAGTTCCTATAACTTTATTATATGGAAGTCCTGAAAGTTGTTGGACATAGTATGTAATTATATCTACAGGATTTGTTATAACTATAAAGTAACCATTAAATCCAGTTTTCATTATTTCAGGAATGAATGATTTTATTATCTTTAAAGAGTGATCAAGTTCACAAAGACGATCTTTTGATATATTATCGATAGTACCTACACATATTATTATGATATCTTTATCACCTAAGTCTTTTATTTCTCCACTTTTTATAACTGCTCTATGTGGTAGAAAAGCGAGAGTGTCCATACAATCAAAAGCTTGAGATACAGCTTTTTCTTTATTAACATCTACAAAAGTTATATCATCACATACTCCTTGTAATATCAAGGAAAAAGCACAATGACTTCCTACATGTCCAGCTCCTATGATACCTATTTTTCTTGTGTTAATCATAAAAAATCTCCCCCTTGAACTTTGATTTTTACATCATATCATTATAGAACATTCATGTCAAGAAAAACAAAAAAATATTTTCTAAAAATTTTAAAATGAAAATAAAATGTTAAAAAATAAAAAAGAAGTCTTAAAATAGAAAAAAATAAAATAAAAAAAGAGTATAAAAAATTTTTACACTCTTTTTTGCTTAATCTTCAAATATTAGTTGTTCATAGGTAATATTTCTAGTTCTACTCTTCTGTTTTCAGCTCTTCCAGCAGCTGTACTGTTAGTAGCTCTAGGATTTTCCATTCCATATCCTACATAAGATATTCTTCTAGCAGAAACACCTTGTTGGATAAGATAATTTCTAACACTTGCAGCTCTTCTTTCTGATAGGCTGACATTATAGCTTGCACTTCCTACATTATCAGTATAACCATTAACTATGATTCTAGTTTCTGGGTATTGAACAAGTACAGTTGCTATAGAATTTAATGGACCATAGAAACTTGAAACTATATTAGAACTGTCAGTAGAAAAAGTAACTCCTCCAGGAAGATTTAAGTTTAGATTATCTCCATTTTGGCTAACTTGTACTTCAGTATTTTTTAAACGTTCTCTAAGTTCTTGCTCTTGACGGTCTCTATATGCTCCCCATCCTAATCCTGCAAGAGCACCAACACCAGCCCCTATAAGAGTTCCTTTTGTATCTTTACCTATAAGCTGTCCTATTAAAGCTCCTGCTGCTGCACCTCCAGCAGTTCCTTTGGTTTTACCACTTACAGAACCAGTTTCATCTAAGAAAGGTGAAGATGTACAACCTGTAATTATTAAAGCTAGTAAAAGACTAGACATAGCTTTTTTTGTATTCATATTTAAATCCTCCTTATGATAAAAAATAATTTTTTGATTCAGAATAAAAAATCAAAAAATTTTTTCTCTGTTATTAATGTAATTTTCGAGAAGTAAGAATAAATTCCTTTATATATTTAATATTATATTATTAATTTTATCAAAATACAATCCCAAATTTACTAGGTTTTATAAAGGTTCTACAATTCTTTGAAATGATTAAAAAAATTTTTTGAAATATTTTGAAAAAAAGTGTTGACATGTTTTTGTATAAATGATATAATCATTCTTGTCTTGAAAGAAAGGCCTCGGAATATAGCGCAGTCCGGTAGCGCATCTGCCTTGGGAGCAGAGGGCCGCAAGTTCGAATCTTGCTATTCCGACCATCTATGCGGGAATAGCTCAGTTGGTAGAGCGTCAGCCTTCCAAGCTG
>OGJZ01000193.1_pt1 | contig 76411 bp, 74 predicted proteins | sample 1572321 | NCBI WGS metagenome assembly OGJZ01 (sample SAMEA2582086, study PRJEB24529) | metagenome | biome: Human gut stool | place: China | collected 2011 | reverse complement strand
GCAATCTGGAATGAATTTTGGCTACGTTACTGAGAACGGAGTGAACAGTAACGTAAAAAGCGATTATTCACAATAATATATCCAAACGATATTGATATTTGAAAAGCAATGCAAAAAGATACGGAGGTAACATATTAAAATGGCAACTATTTTACTTATTTTTATCTACATTTTTTATATCGGTCTGGGAATCCCAGACTCTCTGCTCGGTTCTGCCTGGCCGGCTATTTATGGAGAATTTCATGTTCCAGTCTCATATGCCAGCATCATTTCAGCAATTATTTCCACCGGAACAGTTCTGTCCAGCCTTTTCAGTACAAGAATCATTGCCAAACTGGGAACAGCAAAGGTCACCGCTCTTTCAACGAGTCTTACCGCAATCGCTTTATTAGGTTTTTCATGTTCCCACAACTTTCTCTGGCTTTGTTTGTGTGCGGTTCCTTTAGGAATTGGTGCCGGTTCTATCGATACTGCATTAAATAATTATGTAGCACTCCGCTATAATGCAATGCAGATGAGCTTTTTACACTGTTTTTATGGCGTTGGTGTTACTGTCAGCCCTTACCTTATGTCACTTGCATTATCAGACAACCTGAACTGGCGTGGCGGATATCGAACTGTTTTTTATATCCAGCTTATAATTGCCCTCTTATCCTTTTTCAGCCTGCCTTTATGGAAAAAGGTCAAAGCAACGCAACAAGAAGACGACAATATTTGTGTATTGCCACTATTTCAGATGATAAAGCGTAAAAAAATATGGACCTCCTGCGGTGTATTTGTTGGAATCAGTGCCTTAGAGTCCACCTGTCTGATCTGGGGAAGTACCTATCTTTCTGATACTATCGGATTATCCGCTGATATGGCTGCAGCATTGATCACCTTCTATTTTGCTGGTATGACTCTGGGCCGTTTTCTCTCTGGTCTGTTATCCTTGAGATTTTCTGACTGGAAAATTATCACCATAGGAGAAAGTATTATACTTGCAGCCGTATGTATTTTGCTGCTGACAAATACTGCTTCCTTTGCAGTACTTGGGCTTTTTCTGGTAGGACTTGGTAACGGCCCGATTTTCCCTAATATGACTCACTTAACCCCCATCCTCTATAAAAAAGAAACATCCCAGTCCATTATCGGAATCGAAATGGCATTTTCAAACCTGAGTATCATGCTTACACCGGTGCTTTTTGGTTTTCTGTCAGACATTACCGGTACTAAAATCTTCCCGGTTTTTATGGCAGTTATGTTTGCTTTTATGGCAGGATGCACGATTATACTTAAAACAGGCGATTCCAGGAGCCGTTAACAATCTTAACTCTATAAGCCTGATATTAATTTTAAAAGATTGCTGTTCTCACGCTACTATTCCGTACAAAATAAACAGCAACTTTAAAAGTCGATTTTGTGACTGTTTTTTACTGACATTTTTTCAAAAACACTTGACTTCCAGTACTCTTTAAGTACTAATATGTAATATACACAGGTATGTTTTCCGTATGTGTCAAACATATCTACATTGAATAATAATACATGTATTGACGCATCTATACTATGTTGCAATGCATGTATTATTGCATATAAAGGAGGAAATCGATAATGAAAACACGCAGATTGGGAAAGACAAATCTTCAGGTGAGTGAAATCGGCTTCGGTGGGGAATGGCTGGAACGTCATCCGGAAGAAGAGAGCATTGAGCTGATCCGCTATGCTTCTTCAAAAGGAATCAACATTCTGGACTGCTGGATGGCAGACCCGAAATCCAGAGATATCATTGGAAAAGGAATCAAAGAAAACCGAAGCCAGTGGTTCATTCAGGGACATATTGGTTCTACATGGAAAGACAACCAGTATTTCCGTACCAGAGATATGAAATATGTCCGTCCTGCATTTGAAGACCTGTTAAAAAGACTGCAGACTGATTACATTGATCTTGGCATAATCCACTACATAGATTCCGAAGAAGAATGGGAACAGATTCAACATTCCGATTACATGGACTATGTGATAGAATTAAAAAATACAGGCGTGATCCGCCACATCGGTATGAGTTCCCATAACCCTAAAGTAGCAGTCAAAGCTGCCGAATCCGGATTCGTGGAAATGATTCTTTTCAGCATCAACCCGGCTTTCGATATGCTTCCTGCAAGTGAAAATATTGATACTATGTTTGCAGATGAATTTGACAAAAATCTCAAGGGAATCGACCCGGACCGCGCACGCTTATATAAAGTCTGTGAGCAGAATGATGTCGGAATCACTGTTATGAAAGGCTTCGCCGGAGGACGACTGTTCGATGAGAAGCGTTCTCCGTTCGGTGTAACCTTAACACCAGTACAGTGTATCCACTATGCCCTGACCAGACCGGCTGTCTGTTCTATTATGTGCGGATATGATACAAAAGAGCAGATTGATGCTGCCACAGCTTACGAAAACGCTTCCGAGGAAGAAAAAGACTATGCATCCATACTTGCAAATGCCCCACTTCACTCCTACCGCGGAGAATGTACTTACTGCGGTCACTGCAAACCTTGCGTATCCGATCTGGATATCGCAATGATCAATAAATTCTATGATCTTGCAACTATGCAGCCAGCCGTACCGGCAACTGTACAGTCTCATTACGAACTTCTGAAACATAAAGCTTCCGAATGTATCGGATGTCAGGCATGTGAATCACGCTGTCCGTTCGGTGTTCCGATTGCTGCACGAATGAAAAAAACTGCTGAATTATTTGGTTGCTAATCAAATTTTTCTGTAAATACAAAAGCAGACAATTCCCGGAAACTCCGGATTTTGTCTGCTTTAATATTTTCCCTTTAATTTTCTTAGACAGTTCAAAAGTCATACTGTATTTCTAATAAACTATAAATTAGCAACGTTCTTTAGCATTCTTTTGTTCTGCGCGGTTAAGATATACATAAAATCCAATATTCAATACAACTCCCACCATAGTGGAAATCGGTGCTGCCAGACCAATCTTTGTCAGGCTGGCGTTTGGCTGGATACTCATAAAATATGCCAGCGGGAGACGTACCAGAAGTGTCTGGATCAGTCCCTGTGTCATAACCCAGATGGTCTTATTGTTTCCGTTGAAATAGCCAACCATACTAAAAAGAATCGCTGTCACAATGGTTTCCAATGCAAAGCCTTTCAGATAAGCATAACCATTCTCAATAACAGCCGCATCTGTGGAGAAAAATCCTGCAAGCATATCACCTTTGAATATAACAAGCGCAAATACCAGACATCCGACAACCAGACCGACTCCGATACCTGTAAACATAGATTTCTTCGCACGTTTTTTCTTTCCTGCTCCTATGTTCTGGGAAACAAAAGACGCCATGGACTGCATCAACGCACTCGGCACAAGCATCGCAAAGTTTACGATTTTACATGCAACTCCGTAACCGGAAGATGCTTCCAGTCCCAGACGATTGACAAACGCACATAATGCCAGAAATGAAACCTGTGTCAGAAACTCCTGAAGGGCCAGTGGTAATCCGATTTTCAGGAATTTTTTACACTGCGGATTCAGACGGAAATCTTTTCTTGCAATGCTAAACGAAAGTTCTTTCTTTATCAGAAGAACTACTGCAAATACCACACTAAGCGCCTGTGCAGAAACGGTCGCAATCGCAGCTCCTGCTGCATCCATATGTAATCCAGCCACGAGAGCCAAGTCTCCAATCACATTTACGATACATGCAACCAGAACAAACAGCAGTGGTGATTTGCTGTCTCCAAGTCCTCTGAAAATTGCAGACAGAAGATTATAAGCTACAATGAAAAAGATACCGCCTCCACAGATACGCACATAGCTGGCCGTTAGATCAACTGCCTCTTCCGGTGCCTGCATAAGTATAGAAATCGGATGAGCAAAACATACCATTACGATAAACAAAACAACCGAGATGATGGTAAAAACAATCGCTCCTCCACCAATAACTGCTCCTATCTTTTCCGGCTTCTTTTCACCAAGATATCTGGCGATCAGAACCGTAATACCCATAGCGAACTGAACTACCACAAACGTAACCAGATTCAGTACCTGACTTCCTGTAGAAACAGCTGAAAGTCCGGAAGTTGAACCAAATCTTCCCACTACCAGCAAGTCAACAGCACCGTAGGCCGCCTGCAAGATCAATGCCCCAAGAACAGGCATCATAAAAGCTACCAGTTTCTTCAGAATACTTCCCTGCGTAAAATCCGCTTTATCACTTTTCATAATGTTCTCTCCTCTCACTCATAATCTCATAAAATTTCCCGATCGTACGGATCATGCAATCTGCATCTTCCTCTGAAATATCATCCAAATACGAAGATAGTTCATTGAAATAATGCTCATCATACTTCCGGGACAAAGCTTTTCCCGCTTCCGTAAGAGTAATAAAAGTGACACGACCATCATCAGGAGAGGATAATTTCTGGAGGTATCCTTTCGTTTCCATTTCTTTTACTGTTCTGGTAACTCCCGGGCGCGGAATATTCAATGCGTCACTGATGTCTGATACTTTTACACAAATGCCCTGTTTTTCCAGCGCCTGGATTTTGTCCATATATTGAATGTAAGATGGCATAACACCTTGTGGCAATGGCGGAAGCATTTCCCGTATCCGCTTTGCCAGATAACAGGCATCAAACATTCTTTTGATTTTCTCATTTGTCATGTTATATGCTCCTTGTATAATTACCTTAGTTAATTACCATTGGTAATTATATGGGTGTTTTTCCGCTTTGTCAAGCAAAAAATATTACTGTTCACTCCATGTACAGTATCCAAAAAACTCCTATCCTACCCGATATACATAATTCTGACCATACCTCATTATTCTTGCATTATTCTTGCATTATTCCTGGATTTTTATCGAAATTTCCGTAACATAGTCCTCAATCTGCTTTGCAGTGAAATTATCCACAACATAATATTCCAGATAATTTCCCTCTGTCTTGATCTTATGTTCTTTTATATATGCTAAAAGCCGTTCATAAGTCTCTCCAATATTTTCCCAATGACCAACATGATACGCACTGAGGTAATTTCCTTTCGGAAGCACGCTTACACTGACATCCTGTATTTTCTTCTGCAACAACAGAATGGCATTGTGATATCCATCATAAACAGAGTTTTCAATTTCCTGAGGAAATTGCATATAGGCAACATCATAGTCATATCCCCTGTCCAATTCTTCCAGCTTTGAAATCAGCTTATTAATTTTCAACATAAATTCTTTATCCGTAGTATCTGTATCGGTAAATTCTTCATATAAATAATATCTTTCCGGATGATAAATTACTTTTATCTCTGAAAAATCACATTTTTGCATATATTGAATCTTCGCTTTTCTCTGACTCATCCATTCTTTCATTGCAAGAAGCCTGCTTATTTCCTGGTCAATCTCTTTTTGTTTTACATCAAAAATCTTCATAAAATTTTCCGAACTTCTATGTTCCAGAAAATCCTTTATCTCTTGAAGTGACATCCCGGATTTTTTCAATAAAAGAATCGTATCCAAAGTCTCCATCTGGTAAATAGAATAATAGCGGTATCCATTCTCTCCAAGTATCTCCGGGCAAAAAAGTCCGATATCATCATAATGAAAAAGTGTATGCTTGGAGATCTTCATTAGCTTTGCAAATTCTCCTGTCGTCATATAAGTATCGCGAATCATAAAAAACCTCCTTGACTATAGGGTTACCCTATAGTATATGCTGAGAAAAGTCAAGAAAAATAAAAATGGAGGAATTTATGAGTACATCTATAAATCAGAACTTTACAACCCGAAGTCTGTTAAAGTTTGCGTTGCCATCTATTATCATGATGGTGTTCATGTCATGTTATACCATTGTTGATGGAATATTTGTTTCCAGATTTGTCGGAAGTAATGCACTTTCAGCAGTCAATATCGTATATCCGATAGAGGGTATTGTTGTTGCCCTTGCGACTATGCTTGCAACTGGCGGAAATGCCATTATCAGTAAACATTTAGGTCAGGGAAAGCCAAAAGAAGCGCGCGCATTTATGACCCAGTTCATTTTGATCGGATTAGCTACGAGTCTACTGATTGCCATTCTTGTTCTGCTTTTTCTCACACCTATCTGCAGGGCACTTGGCTCAACAGAAGCTTTACTTTCTGATTGCCAGAGTTATTTAAAAGTATTGATATTATTTGCACCAGCCTGTGTATTACAGATCTTTTTTCAGTCCTTTTTTGTTACAGCAGGAAAGCCTAACTTAGGACTGTTTTTGATGATTGGAGCCGGACTTTTAAACGGAGTTCTGGATTATATTCTGATCGTGCCTCTGAATATGGGTGTAAGCGGAGCAGCTATTGCAACAGGAATCGGCCAGTTACTTCCTGCGGTTGTGAGAATCCTTTTCTTCCTGAAACCACGAAGTGATTTATATTTCACTCCATTTCGCTTCCATTTAAAAGTGATCGGAGAGGCTTGTTATAATGGTTCTTCTGAAATGGTCAGCCAGCTATCCAACTCCATTGTAACTTTTCTGTTTAATATCATACTGATCAGGCTTGCAGGTGCATCTGGAGTTGCAGCTATTACTATCCTTTTATATGGACAGTTTTTATTTAATGCCTTCTTCATGGGGCTTTCTATCGGCGTCAGTCCTGTAATTGGTTTCCAGTACGGAGCCGGGCAAAAAGAACATCTTCGAAATACATATAAGATCATTATGAAATTTACCTGCATTTGTTCTGTGTTCATGGTTGTGTTATCGGTTCTGTGTTCCGGATTTATCGTATCCGTCTTTACCAAAGATTCGGCTACCTTTGAGCTTGCATCTGTCGGATTCCGCATTTTTGCGGTAAACTTTTTGTTCAGCGGAATTAACATCATTTCATCTGGGATTTTTACCGCATTATCGAATGGAAAAGTCTCTGCGATTATTTCATTTTCCAGAACGCTCTTTTTCCTGGTGATCTGCCTTGTGACCTTTCCGTATTTTCTTGGAATCACCGGCGTCTGGCTGGCTGTTCCAGCTGCCGAATTTCTGACATTGATTCTGTCGGGATGGATGCATTGGAAATATTTTATAAACAAAGCAAATAAACAATATTTTTAATAGTCATTTCTGAATTAGAGTAAACATCTTTTTTGTTTAAAATAACAAAGGCCTGTCTTGTATATTCCGGCAAGACAGGCTTCATATATATGTGTATGAAATTATTGGCTTTATTCGAATTGTGCTTGATACAGTTCTTTATCCTGTTCTTTAAATACGTTAAAGATTACTCTGTCAAATTCTTCCCCATGTTCTTTCAGAAAAGCAGTCACTGTATCAACTGCAATCTCAGCGGCCTCATCATTCGGGAAATGGAATTCTCCTGTGCTAATACAACAGAATGCAATGCTGCGGACGCCCTGTTCTAAGGCACATTTCAGCACACTTTCGTAGCAATTGCGCAAATCCTGACGCAGTTTATCTGTCAGTTTATATCCTACGATAGGACCAACAGTATGGATTACGTAAGCACATGGAAGATTATAGGCATGAGTCAGTGTTGCTGTTCCTGTCGGTTCCTGATAGTGTCTGCCATACTGCATCTTTTTATTTTTCATAATCGCATCACATTCATTTCGAAGCTGGATACCTGCTGCAGAATGGATGGCATTATCAATGCATCTGTGGCAAGGCACAAAGCAGCCAAGCATCTGGCAGTTCGCGGCATTGACAATCGCACCTACCTCAAGTCTTGTGATATCTCCCTGCCAGACTGAGATTTTATCTGCAAATGGATGACTGCTTCCATACTGTTCTTTTACAGTCGGAATACTGTCAAGGGAAACGATTCCTTTCTCTTTTGCATCTTCTGTCAGAAATTCGTTCTGAATCTTCAGGACAGTTTCACTGATACTTCCAGGCATACGGATATTCATCAGTGAGCGAAGTACAGTGCGTTTCTCTTCTTCTGAATCTCCCACCTGCAGGTTTCTGTACTCTCCCGAATCTTCCTTAAAACTCTCTACTAAATAATTTAGTCTTTCCTGCTGATTCATTTTTCCACCACACCCTTCTATCTTTTTTCTACAGCATTATAAGAACAGACAGCCATACAGTTTCCGCAATGCAGGCAATGTTCCTGGCTGATTACAAAAGGGGGTTTGCTTGTGTCGATATTTCTAACCTTTCCACGTACGGAAACTGCCTTTTTGCTCATAGAGCATTCGCCGCCTGTCATTCCGCTGATTGCGATAAACTTCTGTTCCATCAGCTGTTCGTAAAAAACTTTTCCCTTTGCGGTCAGGAAATATAATCTGTTGTCATCGTGCAACATCATATCGATCACACGAGTTACAGGATGTCCCTCCGCGTCTACTGTTGCTACAACTGTTGAATGTATTAGAACCATAACTTGCCATCTTTTTCAAAACAGAACATAAATGGACGACATTTTTCTTTTATTTATCCTGTTTATCATCAGCAAGATAATGTTCCAGGTCTTTTTTCACATCTTCCATTTACTTAAGTTCCACCACTCTGGTACACACTTTCTCTACCAGTTCCGGACTGTGGCTGACTACGATCATACCAATTCCTCTTCTCTGGGTTTCTTCCATAAGGAAATGCCAGATCTGGCTTTGAGTAATGAGATCGAGCATTGTACTGATCTCATCTGCCAAAAGAAATCTTGTTCTTTTTCCAAGCGCTCTTGCAATACAGAATCTCTGCAATTCTCCCCCGGAAAGTTCCGTTGGAAAGCGATTCATCCAGTCAGGCTCTATTCCCAATTTCTTTATCAGTTCCGTCTCTACCTGATCTCCTTCTTCAAAAACATTTCTCATCCGAAGTCTCGGATTCACCGCCTGCTCCGGGTGCTGCCAGATCATCTGTACCGGACAATAGCCTTTATACGAATATAATGATTTTCCATCCATCAGCACTGTACCTGTCTCTGGTTCTTCGTATCCCGCAAGGATCTTACAGAGAGTTGTCTTTCCAAATCCACTCGGTGCCAGAATTCCCACACGTTCACTGCTATCTACCTGCAGACTGAACTGATCAAGTATTTTTCTTCCGGATTCTTCATAACGAAACGAAAGATTTTTTGCTTCAAGTATCATAAATGCACCTCACATAACCATTCCCTGACTGGTGCCATGGAACTTCTTCCTTACATTTATCTGTACATTTCCCGCAACGTGGTGCAAACGGACAGCCCTGCTGCATATCCCTTGCATATGGCTGAACTCCGTCTATATAGTGAAATCCATGTCCTGGCATGGCACGCCATAATGCCTTCGTATACGGATGGCGCAGAGTTTCTTCCTTTGCAAAATCCTCTGCCGTTGAATCCTCAATCGTATATCCTGCATAGAATACCTGAATCCGGTCCACAGTCTGCAATGCCAGCTCCAGATCATGCGTAATCACCAGTACCGCAGCTCCCATATCCGCAAGTTCCCTGAAATGTTCCATCGCCCGTCTGGCAAGTTTTGGATCCAGTCCGGGCGTCGGTTCATCCGCGATCACCAGCTTTGGAGTTTCGATCAGAGCTGTTGAGATCATGACTCTTCTTGTCATTCCCCCCGACAGTTCAAACGGATACTGTTCCTGAACATTCTTACCCAGTCCATACTTTTCAAAAATAGAATCCAGTTTTCGCTTTTTTTCCGGAGTTTTCTTTCCCTTACAGATCTGCTGCCCCACTTTCATAAGTGGATCCAGATAAGAAGTACTCTGCGGCACCAGAACAATCTCTTTCCCACGAAGCTGCTTTATCTTCTTTTCGGTAAGGTTTTCTCCGCAATAATAAACCTCTCCCTCCATCGTAGCATTGTATGGCAAAATTCCCATGATTCCATGTGCCAGAAGGCTCTTTCCGGAACCCGATGATCCAACAACAGCCACTATCTCTCCTGCATGAACTGTGACGTTCAGATCTCGGATTACCGGAAGCTGTATCTGCTGTATCCCCCTCTGATACTGACAGAAAGATATCTGCATATGACTGATTTCCAGAATTTTTTCTCTTTCCAATTCACTGCCTCCTCTATTCATGCGCACTGGCCGGATCAAGCAGCCTGCGGAGATTTTCACCTGTAGTGTAAAAGCACACAACTGTAAGAATTAACATGATTCCCGGAAAGAGTGCAAGCCACCATTTACCGGTTGCCAGATATTTCATCGCTTCTGAAAGGATGATTCCTATGGCTGGCTGTTCATTTGACAGACCAAAACCAAGAAATGTAATGCCGGATTCATGAAGAATCGCGTGCGGAAAAAGCAGCACCAGTCCCACAATAAACTGTGGAAGCAGATGCGGAACCATATGTTTCATAGCAATATATAAGTTACTCTTTCCAAGCTTTCTGGCTGTTTTGATATAAATCTGTTCTTTTAACTGAAGAACTTCTCCCCTGATCAGTCTTGCCAGAGAAGTCCAGTGTGTCAACGCGACACCCAGAATCACGCCTTTGAGTCCTCTTCCACATGCCACACAGATAAGAATCAGTAAAAGCATATGAGGAATTCCCATGATCAGGTCAATAAACCATGTCACGATCGTATCTGCCGTTTTTCCCATTGTCGCTGACACAACCCCAAGGATAAATGCCATTACAGCACTAAATGTCGCTGCACAGACTCCTATAATAATACTGATAGATAATCCTCTTACTGTCCTTGCAAACATATCTCTTCCAAGCCAGTCTGTTCCAAATGGATATTTCAGACAAGGCGGAATATTCTTCCTGGAGAAGTCTGTTACCTTCGCAGCTTCGCTGCAAAAACTTCCGCCGACACAGACCGCTGCAAGAAATACGACCGCAATTACCAGCCAAATCACCAATGTCTTTCTGCGGTTCCACCTGCTCCTGATACCTTTTCCTGTCAGACTTTTAGTTTCGTGCCGTCTGTCTTTTGAGGATGCAGTTATATTTTTCATCTTCCCACACCCCCTTTGCGAACTCTCGGATCAATGACTCCATAAAGAATATTGGCGATCAGATTTCCGCCAAATACAAACAACGCACTGATCATGGTGATTGCCATCAAAAGCGGCATATCACTTCCAAGTCCTGCACTGACCGCAGCCTGTCCAAGTCCCGGATAAGAAAATACCTGCTCTACCAGAACCGAGCCACCAAAGATTTCACTGATAGAAGCAAACTGCAGTGTCATCGCCGGTCCCAGTACATTTCGAAATCCATGATTTCTGAAAATTTCCCAGTTACTTTCCCCTCTTGCCCTGGCAAAAAGTACATAATCGCTGTCACAGATATCTATCATTTTTTCTCTTGTATGCATAGCGATATTAGAGATTCCCGTGATTGACAAGGTCAGTGCCGGAAGAATTGCATGACGCACACGATCCAGAAATGTCACACCACTGGCCTCCACACCGATTGGAACACTCAGTCCTATTGGAAGAATCTTCAGCCATACGCCAAAAATCATCAGAAGCAGCATGGCAATCCAGAAAGCCGGTGTACTGGATATCATCAGACAATAACCTTTTATTATTTTATCAATTGGTTTTCCACGTTTCATTCCTGCCAGTACTCCAAGCAGGAATCCTATCAGCCCGGAGAGAATCCAGGCAATGATCATCAGAAACAATGAGTTTGCAAGTTTAACCGCAATCACTGTTGTTACCTTCTGACGATAAAGGAGAGATATTCCCATATCTCCCCTTACAAAATCTCTGAACCATGCAAGATAACGCTGCACCGGCGGCTGACCTACGCCCCAGTACTCTTCAAGCTTCGCAATCTGATCCTGACTCATACTTCCGAGGGCAGCCTGCCCCACATTGGCCTTTAACGGATCAATGGGGGAAGCTGTCATAAGTGCAAATGCAACAATACTCACAGCAAACAGCAAAAATACCATCTTAATAAAATTCTTTAATATAAATTTTTCTGTTGTTCTGTTCAAGATATTCTTACTCCCATAATACTGTATCAACAAGTTTGTTCTTCGAATAATCTTGTCTGTACACTACACTTATTCCCATGTCCACTGATCTACATTGTTTACGATTGACCAGCCATGTCCATGCGGATGGATCTTCTGATCTGCAATCTTAAGACCATTTTTTACAAAGTACAGGTGATCGATGTTGCAAAGCCAGATCCACGGAATATCACCTTCCTGAGTAATTCCTGTTTCTCCATCCCACTGTGCTTTTTTCCAGAGATCATAAGAGCTTTCCAGATCACTGGCTGCGAGAGCTTCGTCCATGTATTTATCAACAGTTTCATTTGCATATGGAGAATATTCTGCCAGACCGGTTTCATCCATAGTATGATAAATATTATAAAGTTCCATCGGTGTATGTGCTCCCCATCCCCATACAAGAGGTTCAGATTCTGCTCTGGTATAAGCAGTATCCCAGTCAACACCCTCTGTGGTCACCTCGATTCCAAGTTCAGAAAGCTGATTCTTGCTGTCCTCTGCCAGTGCCTGACGAACGGAATCAGATGCCGGGTAAATCATGGTAAATTCTGCACGGACACCATCTTTTTCGCGGATTCCGTCATCGCCTGCTTCCCATCCTGCTGCATCGAGAATCTCTTTTGCTTTATCCTGGTCATATTCTACTTCTGTTTCTTCATTGTACCATGGCATTTTGTCACATACACTGTACGCCGGTGTTCCATATCCATTCAGTACATTCCGGATCATTTCATCACGGTCGATACCAATGTTGATCGCACGTCTGACTTCTACATCACTGGTAAAATCATTTCCATAAGTTACTCCGTCAATTTCCTCTGCTGCCGTTGCAGGAAGATTAAATCCTCGGTTATCAACTGTCTGAACGCTGAACAGATCATAACCATCTACAGACATATCGGAATAGGAAGCAGCTGTATGTGCCACATCCACAGTGCCGGACTGAGCAGCTGCCAGTGCCGCATCCTCTTCCATGAAAAGTACGGTTACTTTTTTCATCGTCGGTGCTTCTCCATAATAATCCGGATTCGCCTCGAAGATTACCTGCTGTCCTTTATCCCACTGTTTCATAATATAGCGTCCGGAACCGATTGGATTCTGTCCGTAATTTTCATCATACGCATGTTCCGGAACAATTCCAACGATTGCCATGGTGTAAGGCCATACCGCAAACGGTGTATTCATATGGAATTCTACCGTTGTATCATCTACTGCCACTGCTTCTTTCAGCATGGAAAAGTCATTGACAGAGCTGTTATCACGACAGTTATTGTAGGTAAATGCCACATCTTCTGCAGTCAGTGGTTCCCCATCTGTAAACTTTACGTCATCACGGATCTTTACCGTCCAGGTAAGACCGTCCTCACTCACTGAATAATCAGTTGCCAGATCCATTCCGATGGACAGGTCCGTATTCGTAACGGTCAGGGTACTCTGGATCAGAGGCTCATGTACATGTTCTCCTGCTCCCCATCCGTATGCCGGGTCAAAACCTGCTTCCGGTTCTGATGTCGTCGGCATAGTCACGATCACTTCATCTTTTGCTGCACTTTCTTCCTGAGCAGCCCATATCGTTGCAGATCCTCCCACAAATGTTGCTGTCATACATACCGCTGTCAAAATTGCCAGTAACTTTCTCTTCACTATCTTCGTTCCTCCTTTTATTCTTCATTTGCGCACAAATGAGCAGCAGAGTCAGTGTAACATTTTTTACCATACTGCATAAGCACCCCAGGGGGATATTTACTTATTCATATATTGCATGTCTTACAGTATTTTTTTCATATCTGAAAATCCCCCCAGGAGGCTTGTACTTCAGGAACATTTTGATAAAATATAGTCAGCACAGCGAGATAAACGCTTCCACAAATCAGTTTTATACTCGTTGCAGCCGGCGCAAAGATTTGTGCCGGTTATCAAGTAAAGTGCACAGACCTCCACACAATGTGCATCATCGAAAAAGTCATAAAACCATAAAAAAGTACTTCTATCCGCAAGAAGTACTTTTTTATGTAAATATATACTTGTCAAACAGTCTATAGAAAATCAATAAAATGTATTGAAAAATTATTCCCGTTGTCTATAAGCTCCAAAATAACAAACTGCTACATTTTTACAATACCGAGTCAATTAATTTTTTCGTATAGTCCATCTTCGGATGATTAATGATCTCATCCGGTGTTCCACTTTCTACGGTTTCTCCATGATAAAGTACAAGGACACGGTCACAGAATGCCTGAACAAGTGCCAGATCATGACAGATTAAAAGAAAAGAAAAATTTTCTTTCTGCTTCAGTTCCATCAACAATTTCAGAATCTGTTTCTGCACTGTTACATCAAGAGCACTGGTGGCCTCATCGCAGATAAGGACAGACGGCTCGACTGCCAGTGCTCTGGCAATGGCAGCTCTCTGACATTGGCCTCCGCTTACCTGATGTGGATAGCGGTCTGCATATTCTTTATCCAGTCCGCATCTCTCCAGAAGTTTTTCAACTCTCTCACGGGTTTCTTTACGGCTCAGTCCCATATTCCGAAGGCTCTCACCGATTCCATCTCCTAATGTACGTCTTGGATCAAAAGACTCCATCGGCATCTGAAATACCATCTGGATATCTTTGTAAACTTCGCGGAGTTCTTTTCCCTTTACATTCGTGATATCTTTACCTTTCAGAATCACATTTCCTTCCGTAATGCTCTGCAGATGCGTGATCATCTTTACGATCGTACTTTTACCAGAGCCAGACTCTCCCACAATTCCAAGGCATTCTCCTTGTCTGAGTTCAAAACTGACATCATCCACCGCAGTCATTGATTTTTTTCCAGATATAAACACTTTTTTGAGATGCTGTGCTTCTAGAATTACATCATCCACCTTTTAAATCCTCCCTGGTTCCATTTTTATTCTGCATCGCGCTTCAGATGAAGCACAGAATTCATCAGCTTCTGAGTATAATCATCCTGCGAATGATCCAGAACCTTTTCAGTCTCCCCATAGTCCCTGACCAGACCATTTTTAAGCACCAGAATCCTGTCGGCCATCTTTCTTACCACTCCGATATTATGGGTTACCAGAATCATTGCCGTATGATATTCTTTTCTCATCAGGAGAAGCTCTTCCACTACCTGCTTCTGCACTGTCACATCAAGGGCACTGGTCGGTTCATCTGCAAGAAGTAGATTCGGATGCATGATCATGGCTGTACAGATACCCACACGCTGATTCATTCCACCCGAAAGTTCAAAAGGGTAACTGTCCAGTACACGGTTTCCGTCCTCCAGACCGATTTTTTTCATAAGGGAAGCGGCACGCTGACGTGTTTCTTTTATTGTTATTTTCTCATGTTCGGATACTGCTTCATGGATCTGTACGCCAATTGTCCGTACCGGACACAGGGCCGCCTTACAGTCCTGAAATACCATACCGATCTCTGTCCCCAGATATTTGCGGAGATTTTTCTCACTCATCTCAGTAAGATTCTCTCCTTTATACCAGATATCGCCTCTGGTAACCATACATTCTTCTCCCAGAAGGCCCATTATTGCCTTGATGATCGTACTTTTTCCACTGCCGGACTCTCCCACGATTCCAAGGATTTCCCCCTGTTTCAGTTCAAAACTGACATCACTGACTACCTGTTTTCCATTATAACTGATAGTCACATGCTCTACACGAAGCAAAGAATTGTTCATATATGCTTTATCTCCTTAGCATTTCTACCGTCATCCTGTTACAAACTATTTCATTCCTGGCAAGATTACTTTTACAAGAACATCCCCAGATTCATACAGTCAGCATAAACCTGAGGATGCAATGATTTACGAGTATATCATCGGGCACACAATAAATTTTAATCTTTTTATTCCACATCCAAATCTGCCGTAATTTCATAATAATCACACGGATGAGCTGCCATACCCGTAACATTTGATTTTGTCACAATTCCCATGTTCAGATGAGATACAAAGAAATATGCATCATCATCCAGAATTTTCTGCTGAAGTTCTATTGCCAGTTTTCCTCTCTCATCTGTATCAAAAGTCTGATGAAGCTGCTCGGTCAGTTTTGTAACTTCATCATTCTGATAATTTCCGTAGTTTTTTGCACCGGTTACTGTACTTGTAAAGAAATACTCCGGATCTCCGGTAGGTGCTGTAGTAAGCGAACTTACATAAACATCAAAATCTCCGCTTTCCGCAAAAGTTTTATGATCAGCTGTATTATTTACAACCACATCAATTCCGATATCTTTCAGAGTTGCCTGTGCATACTCTGCAAGTTTCGGCTGCTCCAGGCGAGTCGGATAAGTCAGCCAGTTGATCGTCAGTTTCTGTCCGTCTTTATCTACATATCCGTCACCATCGGTATCTGTCCAACCTGATTCCTCCAGCAGTTCTTTCGCTCCATCCGGATCATAAGATACAGTCTCTACTGCATCATTTCCGTAAGAGAAACTGCCTGGAAATGCTCCTTTTGCCGGCAGTCCACGTCCTTCCATGATTACAGAGCAGAATCCTTCCTTATCAATTCCCATTTCAATAGCCTTACGTACATTCTGATCCTGCACGATCTCAGAGTCCATATTGAACTGGCCGAAGAAACATCTGCTGGTAGCACAGGAGTTGATCGTATAGTCTGAATTTCCGTCAAATAATGCATAGTTATCATACTGAAGACCGTAAGTTCCCTGAATATCACCTGTCTGTAAGGCTGCTGTCAGAGCACTTCCATCAGCAAAGGATTTCACGGTAACTTTGTCCACCTTTACATCTCCGCCCCAGTAATCTTCATTCTTTACCAGATCGATCTGTGTAGGAGTAACATTTGTAGCGATATAAGGACCTGTTCCTGCTACATTTGCAGAACCGCCTTCTCCCTGAATGCCATATTCCATATCAATGATTGCGCCATATGGATCACCCAGATAATTGATGATTGCCGGACATGGCTCAGTTGTATAAATAGTCAGGGTCAGACCATCAGCATCTATATGATCGACCTTCAAATCATACGGCGCGCGGTCATGAACTGCAAGCAGATCATCCAGACACTCTTTCACTGCCTCTGCATCCATCGTACGTCCACTTGAGAATTTTACGCCATCACGAAGTGTAATCTTTACCGTTGTATCATCTACAAATTCATAATCTGTTGCCAGCCATGGCTCTATTTCCATGTTATCATTATATTTGAAAAGTGTCTCGCCAACACCATAACGAAGGGCACTCCATCCTGAATAATTGTCATGTGGATTGAGACCTGCATCTCCCATCTCCTCACTGTATCCGGTTGTTCCGTATACAAAAGTTTTCTCATCAGCTGCAAATGCAGTTGCAGACAAACCAGATGCCAGCATGGCTCCTGTAAGTAACATAGCAATAACTTTTTTCTTCATAGTTCTTTTCCTCCGTTGTTTGATTCTCTGTTTTAGTTCTTTGTTTTAGCTCTTTGCTTTGGATCCATATAATCTCTCAGTGTATCTCCAAGAAGATTAAATATCATAACAGTAATAAAAATTGCGGCACCGGGAGCCAGCACCATCCATGGTGAGATCTGAAGCATACTTCTTCCATCATTAATCATGCTTCCCCACTCCGCTGCCGGAGGCTGAACGCCAAGTCCCAGAAAAGAAAGCCCTGCAAGCTCCATCATCATGGTTCCGATATCAAGAACTGCCGTGACAAGAATCTGCCCTGCAATATTGGGTAAAATATGCTTAAATAATATTTTCAGTGTACTGCTGCCAGACATCCTTACCGCCATCAGATAAGCGGAATCTTTTTGCGCCAGTGTCAGTCCTCTCGCAAGTCTTGCAAACTTTGGCCATCCGATTACTGCCAACGCAATCACCGCATTATGAATGCCACCTCCAAGAACTCCGGCAACAGCCAGTGCAAATACAAGGCTTGGAAATGCCAGAAACAAATCTGAAATACGCATCAGAAGCGTATCTGCGATTCCACCACACCAGCCACAGACAATACCAATCACAGTTCCCACAACAGTAACGATTGCAACCAGTAAAAGTGTCGCATAAATACTTGTCGTACTTCCTACCAATACACGAGAGAACATATCTCTTCCGTATCTGTCCGTTCCCAGAATATGTTCCACTGAGGGAGCTTTCTGTGCCTGCAGAAGATCCTGTGCATACGGATCATACGGACAGAGTTTTCTCGCAAAAACAGCAATGACAAGTAAAATAACCGTAAGCGCTGTAAAAAAAATCAGCTTCTCTCTGATATGATTTTTCTTTACCTTCTGTTTACGGACACTGATTTTTTTCTCATTGATCCGATTTTTACTCATGCCTGATCACCCCCTAATCTCACGCGGGGATCCATATAGTGATACAAAATATCCGTAACAAGATTAACCACAACATAGATGATTGCCATCCATGCAACATAAGCCTGAACGATCGGATAATCTCTCATGGTAATGGCGTCTACTGCCATTTTTCCAACACCATCCCACATAAAAATTGTTTCTACTATCGTAGTTCCACCCAGAAGGCTTCCTATGGAAAGTGCCAGGAGTGTAATGATCGTAAGCATGGAAGATTTCATTACGTTTCTCCACACGATTACACTTCCACGCACGCCTCTTGCCCTGGCTCCTGCCACATAATCCTTATTCAGTTCTTCAAGAACTGCCGCTCTTACCTGCCTGGTATACTTAGAAGCCATAGCAATTGCCAGAGTCAGAGTCGGAAGTACCAGACTCAGTGCAATGTTATCTGTAGTAATTACCGGAAGCCATCCTAACTTAATAGAAAAGAAATACATCAATACCAGTGCCGCAAAGAAATTCGGCATGGAATTACCGATGAAACTGACGAAACGTATCACATAATCGCTCCACCGGTTATGCTTTACTGCTGACAAAATTCCCAAAGGAATCGAAATAATCATGGTAAGCAATACCGATGATACCGTCAGAAGAAGGGTTGCCGGAAGTTTCTCTACAAAAGTATCATAAACATCCTTTTTTGATACATAGCTCACGCCCATATCCCCGGTTACCATTCCTGCAAACCATTTCCCATACTGGACGAGGAATGGCTGATCCAGTCCATATTCCGCTCTGGTCTTATCAATTACTTCCTGGGAAACCGCTGTTCCGGCATTTTCATACATATAAGTGACAGCATCTCCCCCTGCCAAACGCATCATGGCGAATGACAAAAAAGTAATTCCGATCAGAACCGGAATCAACTGAAGAAGTCTTTTGAAAACATATTTTATCATAGGTTCTCCTTTTGTATGTTCTGGTTTCTGACATTACGTCTACCCGAACATTCTGCGGAATATTACCGATAAGCATCTTACTGAATAAATTTTTTTATTTTTTCTACCTGCATAACCGTATTGAATCCGCACACTCAAATTTACAGATAAAGTCTAGCAAAAGCCAAAAAGGCACACAACCCCAGGGGAGGGTTGTGTGCCATTCTTAGTTTGAATACTTTTACGGCATTCTGGAATAGGTCAGTTTACAGGCTGACATTCGTAAAATACTTCATTGTATACTTTTATACCAGATCTTTTTCTGTAACTTAGTCTACTCTGATCAGCTTTTAGGAAGTCTTTCTTTTAAAAATTCCAGAAACTCTTCTATACTCTCATCTATTTTCTCACCCTTATGGAGAATATATCCGAAAATAACCTTATTATCGCCAAGTTCCAGCGGGATTCCCGGTGTAGTTCCTGTCTTGTTTTCTGAGAGATAACTTCCACTCATATTTGAAACCTTACTGTTCTTAAGCATTTTTTCCATAATATAATCGCTGTTCGTCAGCACAGAAATATCAATATCTTTCCATTGAAATGCTTCTTCCTTCACTGCGCCAATATCAAAAAACTCGTCCTGATAATTCTGTATGAAACGGATTCCTTCCAGATCCTCCAGATTCGCACTTGTCTTACCGGAACCGTAAAGTTTTGTCAAACGTCCTGGGTACAGGATCAGATTTGTTTCATATATAGGTATAAACTGCATTTTATTCTTTGCAAGTTCATGCAGGAAATTCTCCTTCTGGTGACTCAAGATATATACAAATCCAATATCATCCATATAATCCCTGACTCGTTCCATCACACTGCGCACACCTGCTGTTGTCAGTTGAAAATGGTATCTTTTTTCAAATGTTTCATTATAAAACTCTACAAATTGATTGGCAAACCAGGAACTTGGATTCATGGAAATCCGAATCCATTTCGTCATTCCACGCGATGCCATATTCTCAAGAACATCTATCTCATTTATAATTTTCGACGCGTACTGATAAACTTTCTTTCCCTGTACCGTCAGACGGATTCCTCTTGGAAGCCGTTCGAAAAGCTGCATTCCAAGTGTATCTTCCAGACCTTTGATTACCTTGCTGACACTCGGCTGTGTTGAATATAGATTTTTGGCCGCCTCACTGAACGACCCGGTCTGCGCACATACCACGAAATACTGTAACTGTTTTAAATCCATTAATGTAGGCTCTCTTTCTGGTTTATTTTAAATTCTCCCAGTCGATTCTTTCATTTCTGTTTCTTGTCCTGTTCTGACGGACGCAACTGATTAAAAGGAACAGCCAGAGACATCTTTACCCAGTCATCTTCCTTATATAACGGCGCTGTTCTCCCATAAGATTTCCTTTTTCCTGTCCCAGGCACATGGTCAGTAAATCCCGGACTGTTGCAGATTTCAGGTTATCATCAATATTCTCCGGCATATCTCCTGAAAATGCTTCTGTAAGCTTTTCATTCAGATCAATCAAACCTTCCTGAACAGCAAAACCAACTGCACAGGATGTAAAGCTTTTCGTTGCAGAATAGATATTTCTCCTGCATTCAGGCTCACTGTGCCACTCTGCTGCCAGTTCTCCGTCTTTTGTAATTTTAATTCCAAGAACGTTAAGATTCTTTGCTACTTCTATAAATTCAGAAATATCCATATCAAAGGCCCTCCTGTTAATTTTCTTATGATATATTCGTATTATTATATAACACATTCTTATTCTGAGGCAAGGTATAAAAATTCCCCTTGCTTTTTATAATTAAAGCAAGGGGAAAAGAAAATACATATGTTCCTTTTTGACTAAACCCTATTTCGGTTCCGATTTAACCACGATTATTTATTTAATCCTTTATCAGAAATCAACTTCTGTTCCATAATATGTGCATGTCAGAAGTTTTTCCATATTTGCCGGATCAATTGCTCTTGGATTTGAGCCGGTGCATGCATCACCTACTGCAAGTTCTGCAATCTTTGCAACTTTTTCCTTGAACTCATCTTCCTGAATTCCAAAATCTTTTAATGTTTTTGGGATATTTAATCTTACATTGAATTCATCAATTTTTTCACAGAGACTGTTGATCAATGCCTTCTGGCATGTTCCTTCCAGTCCCATTCTTCTTGCGATTTCTGCATAACGCTCTGCCGCTACAGGATCTTTCGCATTATATTTAATTACATATGGAAGATAGATTGCATTTGCACATCCATGTGGAATATGACCTGTAGAAAATGCAGCTCCTGTTTTGTGAGCCATTGAATGAACAATACCAAGCAGTGCATTGGAAAATGCCATTCCTGCCAGACACTGTGCATAGTGCATCTGCTCACGTGCTTCCATATTTTTATTATAAGATGCCGGAAGATATGTCAGCACCATCTCGATTGCCTGCAATGCAAGCGGATCTGTATATGGACAGTGTAAAGTAGAAACATATGCTTCAATTGCATGTGTTAATGCATCCATTCCAGTATACGCTACCTGTTTAACCGGAAGTCCTTCTACCAGCTCCGGATCAACGATTGCCACATCTGGTGTGATATTAAAATCTGCCAGAGGATATTTAATTCCTGTATTATAATCAGTAATTACAGAGAAAGCTGTAACTTCTGTAGCTGTTCCTGATGTGGATGGAATTGCCGCAAATCTGGCTTTCTGTCTTAATTCCGGGAATCCAAAAGGTGTAATAAGATCTTCAAATTTTGTATCCGGATATTCATAAAATGTCCACATTGCTTTCGCTGCATCAATTGGTGATCCACCGCCCATAGCTACGATCCAGTCCGGCTGAAATTCCTGCATTACTTTTGCACCTTTCATAACCGTTTCTACTGATGGATCTGGTTCAACGCCTTCAATCAACTGAACTTCCATTCCGCCTTCTTTTAAATAATTAACTGCTTTGTCCAGAAATCCCTGACGTTTCATGGAACCACCGCCAACAACAAGGACTGCCTTCTTTCCTTTTAAATTTTTCAGTTCTGCCAGACATCCTTTTCCATGATAAATGTCTCTTGGTAATGTAAATCTTGCCATTGCTGTTCTCTCCTTTGAAATTATGCCAGTTTACATGCTGCTGCAGAAGGCACTCACCTCTTCTGTCAGTTCGCATTATATCATTGTTAATTTTATAACGCAATAGTATTTTGAATTATTTTAATATTTGATATTCTTTGTCATTTACTCTATATTATTATCATATATCCGCTATTTTTCTATCATATGTCTGCTATTGTGCCAATATTTTCCATGTATTATTTGTTTATTTTTTAACATTTTTTCAAATTATAAACATCTCAATCCTGTTCTTATAAATCAAGAAATCGTATACTGTATAACATATAAACAAAAAAAGCCAGAAACACAACCTACCGTTGCATCTCTGACTTCCCGTTCTGTAAATTTATTTTTGTCTCTACAAATTACTCAGCCTTGTTGTCCGTTCGCCTGACGAATCATTATTTAATATCCATGCAAATGCTTTCGCAGTTCTTATATCTGCTTCTTTAAAGTGGTTTCCTTTATTCCATTCCAGTATACAATTAATTCCATTTTCCAGCAAACAGCGATATTCCTCTTTGATGCAGTTACCGATTTGTGCAATAACAGGATTTCTTGTCTTTTCTTCTCTATCTCCGAGACTTAAATAAACGTTCTGACTTTTCATCTTATATGTCTTCATATAGTCAATGAAGCCAGGAAACCATACAGATGGGGATGCTGCTGCAACACCTGAGAATATATCTGTCTGGCAGGCTGCCCATAACGCAAATAATCCTGCAAGGGAATATCCACCTATATAATATTTTCTGTTTTTATCTGCGCAAAGTGCGATAATATTCTCTAACGTCTTTGACGCACCACCACAAAAATCCTCCGTCTTAAATACCGCCGGTGCTTTCCATGGAGACAGATCATCATTCCAGTTTTCTACCTTTGTCGCAATAAATCTGAATTCCTTAGAAGTCCTTTTTTCAATTTCTCTGACCTCATTCTCAAGACTTGCCATTTCATGTTCACCCGTTGGCTGAATCAGAACAGTATCTGCTTCTGGATTTCCATATTCATATGTGATCATCTTCTACCTGCCAATTCTTTTATCACAATTTCTATCCCGCCTGTTGGTGCGCAGAATCTCGGATCGCGTTTTTTACAGTTTGCATATGCTTCTTCCAGGTCAAACCATTCTACGGTTTCCACTTCTTCTTTCTGGAGAACCAGCTTTGTCTCATCTACAGGCTGACTGTAAATATACACAAAAGCGATTTCATTATCCCGGAACATTTTTCCGTAGAATTCTTTCTCATAGGATATACGAAAATTTCCGGCAAATTCCAGTTCCTGCGGCTGTGCACGGATTCCCAGTTCCTCGTGAAACTCACGTAATGCCGATTCCAGAGGCTCATCACCTGCCTGGATATGTCCCGCTGATGAGGTATCAAACATTCCCGGAAAGGATTCTTTATTCATAGCCCTTTTCTGCATAAGAACCTGATATCTGCCATTTACTTTCCGCACGATCCAGATATGTGCTGTCCTGTGGCGAATTCCCTGTGAATGAGCAATCGAACGCTCAACTTTTTCCCCTGTTGGATTTCCCTGTTCATCTACAATATCTATGTATTCCATTTGTTATTTCTCCAGTTAATTTTATTTTTTCATTTATTACTTTACAAGTTTAATCCTTAGAGCAGGGATACGCAATAAATATTCTGTAATTTAACCGAAAAGTAATTCCACTGACAGACCCGGAAGCCAATGTCACTTATCATCTAATCAGCCGCAAAGAACATAAAAATTTACTTCCATTTTAACAGGAGTGCCGAATTAATAATTACAAGTACTGAACCGGCATTGTGTACCAGTGCTCCAACTACAGGGTTCAGAATTCCCGTGATAGCAAGAACGATTGCCAGAAAATTCAATGCCATCGCGGACGCAATGCTTGATATGTCCTTCCAGAACTACTTTTCCACATCCATGTAATGCAGATTTCGCTGCATTGATCTGTGAAAGGACATCTTCACATGGAATATCCTCATCAATCATACGGTCAATTGCCTGTACCTGTCCGATGATTTTCTTTAATCTGCGGTGTAAATTATCAGTATCCATACACTGTTTCATATCCGACCTCCTGTTTACGGGGATATTTATCAAAAAATATCTGTAATTTGTTTTACTGCTTTCTTTTTTAACTATAGCAATTATCTGTTATGTCTCTTTTTTTGTCAAGTATTGACCTTGCCAGACTCATACTATTCCCCGTTTTTTTGTTCACATTTTCACTAATCCAATCAATCTGATACGAAAAAGAACCGCCTTTTTTTAGTCCTATAATCAAACTTTATTCAGGATACCTGTAGATTGTAAGAACAGTACCAGCATAATAATTGGCATCAGATATTTGATCGTAACTATATACAGTTTCTTTCGCCCGAAGTGTTTTCCACCGCGCTCCATTTCTTCCACGATCCAGTTTGGTTTCATAACCCAGCCGATAAAAATAGCCGACAACAGTGCAATGAAAGGCATCATAAAACTGTTGCTGATGTAGTCCATAATATCCAGCAGCTGTCCGGTGCTTCCGTTTGGCAGCATAACCTCAACATAGAAAACGCTATAACCCAGTGCAATAACAGCAGTTGCAACCAGATAAATAATGGACAGAACTCCCGTTGTTTTTTTACGTTCTGTATGGAAAATCTCCATACAGTTAGCGGTAATGGATTCCAGAACCGAAATACAGGAAGTCAGTGCCGCAAAAGCTGCAAGGACAAAGAAAAGAAGACCTATGATTCTTCCCGCAACACCCATTCGATAGAATACCTTCGGCAGAGAAATGAACATCAGTCCAGGCCCTGCTGCCATACCGTCCACGCCAAAAAATACATAGACCGCCGGAATAATCATAACTCCCGCCAGAAGTGCAACACCAGTATCCATAACTTCGATCATTGATACGGATTTTCCCAGATCAACCTCCGGTTTTACATAAGAACCATAAGTAATCATAATTCCCATTGATACGCTCAATGAGAAGAACAACTGGCTCATCGCATCCAATGCAATCTGCAGAAATCTTGATACCGTCATGCCAGACCAATTCGGAGTCAGATAGACCTTTAATCCCTGCATACCTGTTCGGATACTTCCATCATCCGCTGTACTTTTTAGTGTCAGGGAGTAAATAGCGATTCCAACCACAATCACTAACAGTATCGGCATCATAGTTTTGGACACACGTTCAATTCCTTTTTCCACACCGTTATATACAATAAAGGACGTAATCAACATAAAAATTAATCCATACCACACAGAACCAGGTTCTGTGATAAATGATGTGAAACAGTTGTCCTGTGCTGCTGTTTCCACATTTCCGGTTGCAAACAGCAAGATATATTTGAGTATCCAGCCGCCGATTACGGCATAGTATGTCATAATCAGAACAGGTACAAAGAAGGTGATCACACCAAGAAATTTCCATTTCCGATTCATACTTTCATAGGCATAAATCGCACTCTTACCAGTTCTGCGTCCAATGGCGATATCGGTGGTCAACAGCACAAAGCCGACCGTAAAAATCAACACCAGATAAATCAGCAGAAAAACACCGCCGCCATCCTTTGCTGCCAGAAAAGGAAATCTCCAGAGATTGCCCACTCCAACTGCACTCCCGGCCGCCGCAAAAACAAATCCGAGCTGCCCTGTAAAACTACTTTTTTTCTTCATTTACTTTTCCCCATTTCATTACTTAACTTGACGTATACCAATCATAACCTTAAAATAGTAATAAATAAATATAAAGTTATTTATTTTATACTTTATTTTTTTTTATCTTATAATACCAGAGTCAAAAGTTAGGAGTAAAAAGCTTTTGATTCTAATATCATCTTATAATGCGAAAGGGATAAGTCATGGACACTTTCAATTACCGTGTATTTCTTACGATAGTTCAATACAACAGCTTTCAAAAAGCAGCGGAGCTTCATAATGTTACACCTCCCGCGATCAGCCATATTATAAAGCAGATGGAACAGGAATTTGGGGGCACTTTATTTATTCGAAACCGACGCGGTGTCACTCTGACCACCACTGGTGAAAGTATTTTGCCACTGATTTCCTCCATAATCCAAAAAGAAGATATGCTGTTTCAATATTTGTCAGATTTGAATGGTCTTGAGAAAGGTCATGTCCGTCTTGGAATTTTTAATTCCATGTGCAGATATCTGCCTGATCTGATCTACGGCTTCAAGGCACAATATCCCAACATTACTTTTGAAATCTATCAGGGGTCTTACGAAAATATCATTGATTGGCTGAAAACCGGAGTGGTTGACATCGGTTTCCTGTCTGAGACAGTGAACCCGCATTTTCCTTTTTATCGGATTTTCGCTGATCCGCTGATGTGCATTTTACGCAAAGGGACTAAAACTGCATCTGATTCTGAAATTTCACTTGAAAGTCTTGCAGATGTACGCTTTATCATGCAGCGTGAATCCTGCGATGCGGATGCCAGTCGTATTATAGACAAACTGAATCTCGATGTCCGCACCGTATGCCATGTGGTAGATGATAAAACAACGGTTGAAATGGTCAAAGCCGGATTTGGCTTTGCAATCATGCCGCTTCTGACCATGTATGGTTTTGAAAATGAAGTAAAAATGCTACCCATCTCACCAGCGGAAGAACGTGTCATTGGCGCATGTGTCCGGGATATGCATGATTTGGCCCCGGCAGTCAGAAAAGTGCTTGAGTTTATCAGAAACTATGACTATGGGAAGGTTTATTAAAAATTACTTGTCCACCTGCAATTTTTCTCTTTTAATCTTTCAGTACTTTTCTAATCCTCTTCAGCATCTTGTCGATTTGGATAGGTTTCGCAAGATTCTAAATGGAGAAACCGGCATATTGTGTCATATAAAGTTCATGATATTTACCCTTTCTCTCCAGTAGTTCTTCGTGTGTTCCACATTCGACTATTTCACCATGATCCATTACAACAATCATGTCTGAATCTCTGATTGTGGACAGACGGTGGGCAATTACAATACTTGTGCGCCCCTGCATAGCTATCTGAATTTTTTCTCTGTGCGTGTATCTACATTAGATGTCGCCTCGTCCAGAATCAGTATCTTAGGATCCGCAACAAATGCACGGGCTATCGCAAAAAGCTGACGTTGTCCCTGACTGATATTATCTCCCGCGCCATATAATACAGTGTCATATCCTTGCGGAAGACGTTTTACCATATCCAGGCATCGACTCATCTCTACAGCCTTTTCCAGTTGAGCCTCCGTAGCACTTTCGTTGCCATATTTCAGATTACTGCGTATGGTATCTGAGAATATACATGATTGCATTCACAATTGGGTTCATGAACGCAAAAATCACAAGGGTCTGCAACTGTGTCTTTATAAGTTCGTCATTGGCTTTTCCAAAACGTGCCTTCTCATATATTTCACGCACACATGCCTTAATAATTCTAATACCTGAAATATCCTCCTGCATGATTGCATTGATATCATCCAACTTTCCCTGTAGTTGCGAAACAAAGGATTTGCCTTACACAGACATATGATAAGCGTACCTACAAGAAAAGGAAACGCACACAACACAATCAGCCCAAATCTGGAATTCAGGCGCCACATGCAGAATATACTTCCGAATGTAAGCATCATTGTTCTAATCATTCCTCTGACAAACTGCGATACGAAATTTTGTACCTGTGTAATATCATTTGTCACCCGCGTCACAAGAGAACCGCTTCCAAAATAGTTCATCTGAGGGAATGAAAATCTCATTATTTTACGAAAACAATCCTTCCGCATGTCATTTCCTATGTTTTGCCCTGACATATGAACGAAAATATTGTTGAGTGAACCGCAAAGTCCTCCAAACAATCCTACATCCGACTTACCAAAGGGCACATCCCCAAGCTTCTCGCATGCGCGTGCAAGCTTGGTCTCCTGATGATCAAATGCAGCTTTTGCGCTGTCAAAAATGCTACTTCCTCCAGATGTACTTTTTAAACCGCTAAAGAAATCAATCGAAACAAATTTTTCAAATGTTACTGCAGGCTCACGAGAAAGAATATCATACAGTGTCATTGCTTCATTGTAATCTGCTTCGATGCCATTGTCTGCACGCAGGATAAGCCCGCTTTTTACATTAATGGTGTAATCTCTTGCAATAAAACGAACATAAATAACTTCATCATTTATATCAAGATGCCATTTTTCTGCTGCCAGTGCAAGATTTCCTTGTGCAAATACATCTTGCATTTGATGTTTCATAATCTCATAGTTGGATTCTTTCCTTATATTTCTTTCCTCATATCTGCCAAAGTTTTCCTATACACTACGTTTTATTATTTTTCTTTATCCACAAGTCGGATAATATTTCGCTCAATCTCTCGTATTACGCTGATGAATACTTCATCACTCTGACCTGTCGGATCCTGCAGTCCCCAGTTTTCATCGAAAGCTCTGCCGATATACTGGCACCCTACATCACAGCCCATCGAGACAGCAATATCCGGAACAGGTATCTTATCAAATGTTTTACTGTACTGTGTCTGTTCCATATCAATATCGTACAGTTCTTTCATCAGGCGCACCGCATCCTGATTGATCTGGGGCTTTGTTTCCGTTCCTGCGGAATAGCATTCAAACACATCTCCTGCAAGTTTTTTCCCAAGTGCTTCTGCAATCTGGCTTCGGCAGGAATTGTGAACACAGATAAATGCAAGTTTTTTCTTATTCATGGAATTTCTCCTTTGATTTATTAGCAATTTTTACAAGTGTTAACATTGCTGATACTTCCACTTATTGCAGCACCCACTGCCGCTTCCTCTTCGTGTTCCGCTAGAACAAGTTCTGCTCCAAACATTTCCTCAACAATTTCACAGAGTACTTTATTTTTTCTGAGGCCGTTTCCTGAGCCTGTTATATGTTTTACTTCAATATCAGTTCCGTTGTGAATGGTCTGATACATATTGTAAAGTTCTCTGCTCATTCCCTCCAGAACTCCATAGGTGAAGCTTTCCGGTGTGAAGTTATCAGAGAACAGATTCGTAATACTGCCGCCAAGTTCCGGGCTGACTCTTGTGCCATCGAATGTGGTTTCTATTTTAAGTCTTCTGTTCTCTAGCTGTCTGGCATCAAATTCTTTTCCTTTTTCCGCCATTGTTTCCATTATTTTGTATAATGGCTTATCCTGCCCTGTTGCTTCTTTTACAAATTTTCTGAAAAAGTTTTCAAGTAACGCATATGCTTTTCCACCACATAAAGACGCACCAGCCAGCAGATATTTTCCATTCAGAAAAGGTCTTGCTTCGATTCCATCTTTTTCAAAATACCAATCAGAAAGAATGGAAATCTGTCCACCTGTTCCCATGTTTACAAGTAAGGTATTACTCTTATTTCCTACTGAACCGAGGAAGCTTGCCTGATTATCGCCTATTGCGGCTGTCACTGTACAGTTTCGATATGTACCCAGTTTTTTCACATCAGTGCAAATCTCTGGCAGCCACTTTTCTTCAATTCCCATTTCATTTAGTTTTTCTGTTTCAAAACACATCTTACGTCCGTTAAAGAAGCCGAAGCTTGCAGCGTTGCTGACATGCACAAGCGGTACTTGTCGTCCTGTCAGGCACATTCCAAGATAATCCATAATCGTACAGAAACTTGTCGCTGATTTCGGAATCAAGCTATGTCTCATATTGTAAATGTGCGTAACCAGCCCATATCCAGATGCTGTTTTTAACTTACACTTTTGTTGGATTTCCTCTATCAGAGATATTCCTTTGGTTTTCTTTATTTTAACTTCATTTATTTTCTCTTCTCCGATTTCATCATAAGCATTTTCTTTTTCACCACAAGAATCTCCATTTTCGCTATAAAGATTCCCTCGTTCATCCTGCCATGTATACAACGGACTGACACATTTTCCATTCTTATCAATGTACACAATTCCATGCATCTGCCCGGTAAGTCCGATTCTCTCGACATCCTGATATTTATCTAAAAAATAGTCTGTTAAATTCTGAGCCTTTTTTACTATCTGTTCTGCATCCTGTATTCGTTCCCATTCGTGTTCTGTTGGGATAAAACAGCCATTTTCTATAGTCTTTGCCTCAACAATTTCCAATTTTTCTTCTGCTTTAGTTGTTATTTGATCTTCTACTTTATTCTCCAGAACAACACCGCTGATTGTTGTTGTTCCAATATCAATTCCAATTATTTTCATAAAACAATCCCTTCATTCATCATTCATAAAAACCCTATTAATTTAGATAATATAAAAAAATGCAAAACCTATCGCCTATGGTTCCATGCTGATTGAATCTGCACTTGGTATCGTAGCTCTGATCGCAGTTGGTATGGTATTTGATAAATATACAGGCGGAGCTTTCGGTGGTCCTCCGGCAGCATTTGCAGCAGGTATCGCTCTCATGGCCGTCTGCGCATGGCTTGGACAGGCAGGAAAGAACAATAAAATGTTCTATGTCCCAATGGTATTTATGCTTGCAGCAACACTCTGCAGCCTGCTTATCACTGTAAAAAATAAGATCGTTATAATCGGTGCAGGACAGGCTCTCTGGGGTGACTGGTTCCAGCTTATCTTTGCGGCAGCGATGGCTATTCTGGCTCTCTTCCTTGTAGCTGAAGGAATCCAGACATTTAAGAAGCAGAAACTTTCCAAAGCCTCTGCATAAAACTAACCTGAGACTTCACTTCAGATTATTTCTGAAGCAACTCTCTTAAAGCCAAAATTTATTTAAGAGATTACAATTGTACGCTTCCAGACATACATAAAAATGGGCTGTCGGGAAATAGACAGCCCATTTTTTACAGTTTTATTATCCCGCCAGATGCAACATTTCCAGTAAAAAAATCCAGCTGAGACCATAGTATGTGATTACCGCAACCAGGTCGTTCACCGTTGTAATCAGCGGACCGGAAGCTACTGCCGGGTCAATATTAATTTTCTTAAAAAACAGCGGAATGCAGGTTCCCACTGCACTGGAAATCAGCATTGCCAGTAAAAGTGCCACACCGATACAGCCTGACACTGCGTAAGAAAACAGCAATGTTTTTCCCTTAAACAGATAAATATACAACCCAATCAATACGAAAGAGAAAAATCCCAGAAGGCTGCCGTTGCACAAGCCGATTCGCATTTCTTTCCATACAAGTTCCAGTTTCTGTTTTCCTGTAAGTGATTCATCCATCAGCACACGGATCGTTACAGCCAGAGACTGTGTACCTACATTTCCCGCCATGTCCAGGATGAGGGACTGGAAACACATCACAATCGGAAGTGCCGTTACTACCTGCTCAAAGAGACCTACAACAGAAGATACGACCATTCCAAGACCTAACAGAATGATCAGCCATGGCATACGTTTCTTCATACTCTCTTTCAGAGGTTCTTTTAAATCTTCTTCGGCAGTCAGACCAGCCAGCTTCGCATAGTCATCTCCCATCTCGTCATCAACCAGATCAATGATGCTCGCAGATGTGATAACACCCAGAAGCTGGTTATCATTATCCAGTACCGGAACAGAATCTTCTGAATAATCCTTCAGTTCTTCAATACAGTCATCAATATTCTCCTCCGCATACACATACGGATATGATGTCACGACCAGATTCTCGAGCAGATCATCCTGTCTGGCAATAATCAATTCCTTCAGGTCAATCGCACCGTAGAATTTCTGCTGCTCTGTTACTACGAAAATCGTAGAAATATTATCGTTCTTCGCTGCCTGTGAAATCAGGCTACTCATCGCCTGCTTTACGGTGAGCTTATCTGTGATCACAATAAAATTTGTAGTCATGCGGCTTCCGATCTCATCCTCATCAAAAGATGCGATCATCTCCACATCACGCCGAACCTCAGGTTCTAACAGATCGATCAGTATTTTCTTTTTTGCTTTTTCAAGTTTATTTAATACATCTGCCAGGGCATCTGTCTCCATTCTGGATAAAATGGCTGCCGCCTTTTTTACATCCATTTCGTTCAGATACTCTGCTGCGTTCTCTTCTTCTGTGTACTCAAAAATATCAGAGAGCACATCTGTATCCAGAATACGGTACAGTTTGCACCTTTCCTGTACAGTCAGCATTGGCAGTACATCTGCCAGGTCATTCTCATGATAATCCTGCAGTCTTCCTGCCATAACAGCCGGAGAGGTATTGCTGCGGATGATTTTGAGAATTTCTTTGGAATAATCCTGTACTCTTTTCTCCATCATTTTTTCCTCCGTTTTTGTACATAAATTGCGCACCAAAAGAAAGCAGTCTGTCGTTACTGCCACTTTCCTTATGCACTTTCCAGTACAATAAAACAGTAAGCACTTCCAATGTATTACTTACTGATTATTCACTGTTCAAATATGTAATTGCATGATTCGGGGAATTTCATAAATACAGGATAAGAAATCGAAAAAGATGTGTAATATATGACTACAGCAGAACAGAATGTCTGCAATACTCATATACTCTTTTTATTTCAGATCCTGTGCTACTACTTCGCCCATGAGAATCGCAATTATCCATTCTGTTCCACCTGCCTTTTCTCTATATTTTTCGTTCAGAAAAACTTCATTCTTTCTGTGAACTGATTTCCTGAACGCTCAAAACTTACACTGTTCTTTTATGATAAAAACAGTCTTGTTTCATTTGCATTGTTATTGTAACCGCCCTATTGTGAAAAAGCAACCCTGTTTTTCTATTTTTTACATTAATTTTTGTTTATATTAACGTTACTGGCACAAAGCGAACAGTAACAATACTAACGTAAGGCTTTCCTTTAACAGTTTATATTAGAATTTGCTTATTTCATGAGTGAATGTTAGAATATAGTTAATGCCGGAGGGCTTATTATTTCATAATTACAGGAGAATAATTCTTATGTCATTTATCAGTGCATTTGATGTAATGGGACCGAACATGATCGGTCCTTCAAGTTCACATACCGCAGGTGCGGCACGTATTTCTTATCTTGCCCATAAAATGATCGAAGGTCCGTTAAAAAGGGCTGATTTTATTCTGTATGGTTCTTTTGCCAAAACCTATCGCGGACATGGTACAGACCGCGCTTTACTTGGAGGAATCATGGGATTTTCTACGGATGATATGCGTATCCGAAACTCATTCGATATTGCCCATGAAAAAGGTCTGGAGTTTTCATTCACTCCTAATGACCAGGAAACAGACATTCATCCAAATACTGTAGATATCTGTATGGAAAATGAAAAAGGCCAGAAAATGACTGTGCGCGGAGAATCCCTGGGTGGTGGAAAAGTCCGTATTGTTGAGATCAATCACGTCCAGGTAGATTTTACTGGCGAGTACAGCGCAGTCATCGTTATTCACCAGGATACTCCGGGTGTTGTGGCCTATATTACCAAATGCCTGAGTGACCGAAATATCAATATTGCATTCATGCGTCTCTTCCGCGAAGGAAAGGGCGATATTGCTTACACAATTGTAGAATCTGATGGTAAGCTTCCGGAGAATATCGTTCCTGCTATCCGCGAAAACCCAAATATTCATGAAGTCATGATCGTACAGATATAAAGAAAGGAGGATTTTTATCATGGACTTAAAAAACGCAAACGAACTCTTAACACTCTGTGAAGAAAAAAATCTTCCTATTTCAGAGATCATGCGTCTTCGCGAAATTGAACTTGGCGAAACAACCGCTGAAACTGTAAAGAAACGAATGAGCCGGGTTCTGGAGATTATGAAAGATGCCGCACGTTCTCCTATTGAAAAACCTGTAAAATCCATGGGCGGTCTAATCGGAGGCGAGGCAAGAAAGCTGAGTCTTCACGCTCAGAATAGTCAGGGACTTTGTGATGATCTGCTTCAGAGAGCAATAACTTACGCCATGGCAACACTTGAGACTAATGCTTCTATGGGATTGATCGTGGCCTCTCCTACTGCCGGTTCTGCCGGAATTGTCCCTGGACTGATGCTGGCAATGCAGGAGCATTACCACTTCTCTGACGACCAAATCATTCAGGCGCTTTTCAATGCAAGTGCAATCGGATATCTGGCAATGCGAAATGCCACCGTCGCCGGTGCTGTCGGCGGATGTCAGGCAGAGGTCGGCGTTGCTTCTGCCATGGCTGCTTCTGCCGCTGTGGAACTGATGGGCGGCACCCCAAAAGAATGTACGTATGCTGCATCTACTGTCCTTATGAATATGCTTGGTCTGGTATGTGATCCGGTAGGAGGTCTGGTAGAATATCCTTGCCAGAACAGAAATGCTGCCGGTGTTGCAAATGCGATCATTGCCGCCGAGATGGCTCTCGCCGGAATCCCTCAGCTGATTCCTCTGGACGAAATGATCCAGACAATGTTTACCGTAGGGAAGAAGCTTCCTGCAGAGCTGCGTGAGACCGCGATGGGTGGATGCGCTACTACGCCATCGGCTTGTGAGGCGTGTCATATGTGTAGTTAATCTGAAACGAATGATTTCTTCATCTGCAAGGCGGAGGAATGAGGTGTAGCGGTGGATACGCCGATTGAAGACAACGCCGCAGATGAAAAATCAGACAAGTCAATATAGCGGTTACTTAATATTCGCTGTACTAACATAGCATATGATTCATTTTCAGCAAATGGCATAGATAAAACTTCAGATAAGTCATTTTGTGAAATGTGAGCAAGACACTACGTAAGGTATTTTTATAAAAAAGAACTGTTTAGGAATTGTTTCTTAGAATTATATAACTTCTATTGAAACTCACTTCCTGGTACAGTTCTTTTTTATTTTAATATTCCTCTTGACATCTTCTCTGTATATGTATATATTTTATATATAAAATTTTTATATATAATTATTTTACATATTATTTCAGGAGGTGGTTCTATGTATTATCCTGTATCTGCATTGTTGATTGAATTTTTGATTCTTTCTATCGTGGACACACAGGATTCCTACGGATACGAGATCAGTCAGACAGTCAAAATCGTAGCTGATATCAAAGAATCTACTTTATATCCGATTCTGAAGAAGCTGGAAAAGGGTGGATACGTTACGACTTATTCGCAGGAATTCCAGGGACGTAAACGTAAATATTATTCCATCACCGATGATGGCAAAAAACAGCTTGAATTTTTGCATCAGGAATGGAACAGTTACCGCGATACAATTGACGGGATTATTGAGGGGAGGGTACGAAATTGACAAAAGAACAATATATGACTCAACTGAAAAAGTATTTGCACCGTCTTCCAAAACAGGACTATGAAGACGCAGTCGATTACTTTGAAGAATACTTTGGCGAAGCTGATGAGAATGGTCAGCAGGAACTGATGAAAGAACTTGGCACACCAAAAGAAGCAGCCAGAGATCTGATTTCCAATCTTCTGGATAAGAAGCTGGGCAAAACTTCTGCTATCAATAAACCTGTGCAAAAAGGAACTTTAAAAGTGGCAATTCTTGCTGTCTGTGCAGCACCAATCGCAATTCCTTTGCTTATTGTATTGTTTGCCATATTAGCAAGTGTTGCTGTCTGCCTGTTTTGCGCATACTTATGTGTTTTTATATTTGCATTATGTGCTTTTCTCATTGGCGGCAAACTTTTTGTACGTGGAATTATCGCTATTCCATTTTCCATTTCCGGAAGCTTCATCCTTCTGGGACTCGGACTCCTGAGTATTGGATTTAGTATTCTGCTTTGCATTCTCGGAATTTATCTGTGCAAATGGACCTGTATCCTGTTTGCCAGAATCGCACAGCTTATTACAAACAGAAAGAGAGGATGATCCATAATGAAGAATCATAAAACTAAAAATTTTCTTATAATCGGTACTGTCTTTTGTGCACTTGGCACTGTACTCTTTGCTTCAGGCATCGCAGCTGGCGGCAGAGAATATATCAAAAATACGGATTTAAATACTTATAACGGATCTTTTTCTTCTGAGAAATCTGATAGCAACCATGCCATTCTGGAAAAGGAAAAAATCGATTCTTTCCAGAATTTAAATGCTGATCTGAAACATATGGATTTCTCAATCCGGGAATCTGATGACGAAAATTATTATCTCTCTTATAATGTTGAAACAGTAAAAGGTATAATTCCTGTTTCCTGGCAGGTAGAAAATGGTACTCTGAACATGTCGGAAAAAAATGGAAAAACTGCATCTGGTTATTTGCAGATTGATATCGGTTTCCTACAGGAGTTCCTAACAGATGGTCATGTTTCTGACGATACTGATATGCTTGAGAATCAGATTATCGTCTACATTCCACATGAGCAGACTCTTGAAAACTTTTCCTGCCAGATGAATAAAGGAGATTTTACACTTGATTCACTAAATTGTCAGAACTTCCATCTACAAACAAATACAGGTGACATCTCACTTAGGAGTCTTCAGACCAAAAGAGGAGCAATATCTGATAAAGATGGTGACATTTCTATCATTGACAGTTCTCTGGAAAATATGAAACTGGATGCTTCTCTCGGTGATCTGTCTGCAGAAGAATCCAATTTTACAGACAGTATTCTTGCACTATCCTCCGGTGATGCAGAGCTTTCCAATGTTTCATTTAATAATAATTGCCAGATTACTTCAAAAATGGGTGACATTGATCTGTCTGTTCCTGAAAAATATCTCAACGCTTTGGTATTTAGCCTGGATACTAATATGGGTGACATTGATATTCCAGATGAATTAAATGGAAAAATTATATCTGCAGATGATAAAAGCACCTACCAGAAGGAATCTTCCAACTCTCAAAATCACCTGACTGTCAAGTCTGATTATGGTGATATTAGTATCAGACATTCATAACTGTTTTTTGAATAAAAAACTGTCTCTGTATATACCTATTCTTGTTCGAATAAAGTATATACAAGACAGTCTTTTTTTCATGTCGTAATTGTTCTGCACCTCACTGTACAGAAACTGGTCAATCGGATATTCGTAATCCGCTTCCGCTATGTGCCTCTACACTGAATAGTTGCTATACAGTTTATCACTTAAATAGTTGTCTTATTTATTAAGTTTCGCCAACACTTTTGATGTAAAGTGTGTGTCAAAAAACTGTACAAATGGTCCAAATCCAAATGCGCTGACTAAAGTTCCAAGCCCCACGATTCCGCCTGCAAGATAGCACACCAGTGCACTTATTGCATCATTTGATACCCTGCACCAGAAGTACGGAATCTTCGGCCATCTCTCTGTCATGATCAGTGAAATACTGTCATATGGTGCAACCCCTTGCTTTGGAAGCTGATACATGGAAATTCCAAGGCTTGTGATGATAACACCAATGCACACTGTCAGCACCCTCATCGCCATCTGCTGTGGTGCATCGGTCACTGACGTGATCAGATTGTAGAAAAAAGTCACTATGTATCCAAGAAGCAACGCATTTACGATTGTTCCCAATCCGATCAGCTTTCTTCCCCAGAGGATTTCTATTATGAAAAATCCTATATTCATCAAAATTACAAATCTTGCATATTCAATTCCCACACATTCAGCCAATGCCATTGCCATTCCGCTGAAAGGGTCATTTCCAAGTCCGGAAAGTTTAAAAATTGCAATTCCAAGTCCAAGAATGATATTTCCTATAATCATTACAAGAACAAATTTCCAGTTTATTTTTTTTATCCATTCTCCCATTGTTTTTCCTCCGTAAAGCTAATTTAGTATACCAAAACCTTCTATATTTTACAATGTTCTTTTGAAATATTTTGTAACCATTCAGCAGTCTGCTATATTTCCTATATATTCTTCTTTCTCAGTCCGGAAATCAGCTTAATTCCTACTATCATTAATATCGGAAAAACAAGTGCCGCGAAAATTCCCATTTTCAGATTATCATTCAGTGTACCGGAAATCATTCCCACATAAGTAGGCCCTGAAGAACATCCCACATCACCTGCCAGTGCAAGAAGTGCAAATAATGCAGTTCCGCCTCTCTTCACAGACGCTGCTGCCATACTAAATGTTCCCGGCCACATGATGCCGACGGATAAACCGCAGACTGCACAGCCCAGGATTCCAAGTGCCGGTACGGGAATAAATGCGATCATCAGGTAGGAAATCATGCACAAAATCGCACTATACTGCATAAAACGTTCCAGATTGATCTTATCACCAAACTTTCCATAAAAAGCTCTGGAGCTTCCCATGAGAATCGCAAATGCCATAGGACCTGCCAGATCTCCGATGGTCTTGTTGATTCCAAAACTCTTCTCAGCAAGAGTAGATGCCCACTGGCTGACTGCCTGTTCACTAGCTCCTGCACAGAGCATCATCAACATCAGAACCCAGAAGATTTTTTTCTTAAAAAGTTCTGCCATAGACAGTCCTTCTTCCCCTTCATCCAGCAATGGAGCAATCGGAACTCTGGTGAAAAGTACGCCGTTTACGATTGGAATCAGCGCCCATACAAGCGCCATATATTTCCAGTTTTCTATGCCAAAAATCCTGAAAAATAATGTGGAAAGAAGCACTACTCCCACATGTCCCCAGCAATAAAAAGAATGCAGAAGACTCATCGCTTTTTCTTTATTATCTGTCGGGCAGGCCTCTACAACCGGGCTTACTAACACCTCAAGTAAGCCTCCTCCAATTGCATAAATCATAACAGCAACAAGCAGCCCCCAGAATGGATCTGCGAAAACTTCAGGTAAAATCGTCAGTAAGATTAACCCTGCTGCCGCCATCCCATGCGCAATAACCATAGATGCGCGGTAACCGATTCTGTCTACAAATCCGATAGATGCCAGATCAACAAGCAACTGAATACCAAAATTAAAAGTAACCAGAAGTGTGATCTTCTGTAATGATATTCCATAGCTGCTCTGAAATGTCAGAAACAGCAACGGAACAAAGTTGTTGACGATTGCCTGCACGACATATCCTACAAAACATGCCTGCAGCGTCTTATTGTAGTTTGTTTTCATCTGATGTAATTCTCCTCCTTCGTTATATATTTGTTGTCTCATCAAATGAATATTTACAGCCAGCTTTCATATCTTGCTTGATTCGGTTAAAGCAGTCCTTGTAACATTTCATAATTTTTCATGAGCAATCAACAATTTGCCGGTAAATTGACTTGTTTATCAACTTACCGGCAAATCCTAGTGTATCACATATTTTTGCTGTTTTCTTCTATTATCTTTTGTTTTTTCAGGAAATTTCTATACTATTTTTACTTCTTCATCTGTGCGAAGCAGTGCACTCTTTGCAAGCTGATCGGCTTCCTCGTTATAATGATTTCCCGTATGAGCGGCTACTTTGCAGAAAGAAATCTGAATCTTCTTTCCAGCTTCCTGCATGTGAACTGCATACTTACTGGTGAGTGGTGTCTTCGCTCTCCATACACCTGTCACCCATTTTTCCACACCTTCATAGTCATAACGGATTTCTACTGCAGGATAACCATTCTCCTGTGCCCATTTCACTGCATTCATAGCGCCTAGCATCTCTCCTGCCACATTTCGGATCGCAACTCCAGCCGGATCACTTCCACTCCCGGATTCCCGGATTTCCTGGCCATCAGGCGTAAGGAGTACGCAGCCAAACGCATATCTGCCGATACTCTTTTCAAAGCTTCCATCCACATAGGCAATCACCATATTTTCAGGTACTTCGACAACTCCTGCTGCCTCTTTTGCTTTATCTCCTGACACCGTTTTCGTCGTTTCCATGTTCAGAAAAGCCAGTGCTTCTTCTTTCTCAGTAAAACCTCTGAACTCCGCACCTGAATACCCCGCAGTTGCCTTCTGACATTCTGCCCAGGTATTAAATAAACCGGTTTTATGTCCTTTTCTTACCGCATAGATTTTCTTTTTTGCCATATAGTGCTCCTATCTTTCCATCATACTGATAGATTCGATTCCAACACTTCCTCCACGGACAACTTCAATCCTGTGGAATTCTTCTTTGATCAGTTTTACAACTGCATCGTTCTTGGTTGCTGTCTGGACAAATTCAAGCAACAGGCTGTCTTTGCCATAGTCGATAACTTTTGCCTTGAAAGTTTCTGCGATCTGGAAAAGTTCTACTTTGTCTTCTTTGGAACAGTTAAATACTTTGATGTACAGAATCTCTTTCATACGAACAAATACATCAGTAAAATCGATAACTTTGATTACTTCAATCATACGATTTAACTGTTTTTTGATCTGCTCAAAAGTTTCGTCATCGCTGACTGTTGCGATAGTCATTCGAGATACTGTAGGATCTTCAGTGGTACCTACGGTAAGGCTGTCCAGATTATAACTTTTTCCGGAAAAAAGTCCGGAAATTTTTGACAAAACACCTACCTGGTTCTCAACATAGAGAGAAATCCATCTTTTTTTCATTCCTTTATCCATAATATCGAATCCTCCTGATTAACAATCCATAATCATATCTTCCAGAGTTCCGCCTGGTTTGATCATCGGGTAAACCATCTCTTCCGGATCAATGATAAATTCAATTACTGTAGGTGCTTTCGTGTTTTTCTTCGCTTCTTCAAAAGCGGCTGCAATTTCTTCTTTCTTAGTAACACGGATTCCCTTCGCTCTGTAACTTTCTGCAAGCTTGATGAAATCTGGTGTGTACTGTGGATATTCCATGCCTTCTGTACGGCGGGAAAGAGCTCCTGCACGCAGGTTGGTCATTGCATAACGTTTGCCATAGAAAAGCTTCTGCCACTGACGTACCATACCAAGGTACTCATTATTAAAGATACAAAGGATAACCGGAAGTTCTTCAAGAACTGCTGTTGCCAGTTCCTGAATGTTCATCTGTACACCGCCGTCACCGGAGATTACGATAACCGGCCTGTCAGGATTTCCAATCTTGGCACCGATACCGCCCGGAAGTCCATATCCCATGGTTCCAAGTCCACCAGACATGATCATCTGCTTTCCTTCTGTAACTTCTGCATACTGGGAAACAAGCATCTGGTGCTGTCCTACGTCTGTGACAATAATGCTGTTCTCAAACTGGTTGTTGATTTCTTTCAGAATATCCATCGGACTTAATACGTCATTCGGGCGCATAACAAGTGGATGTTCCTGTTTCCATTTCTTAATCTGATCCAGCCATTTTCCTGTGGCACATTCCTGTACATATTCGTTCATTTTTGTGATGGCTTCTTTTGCATCAGCAACGATCGGAATGTCTACCTGAATGTTTCGGGAAATGGATGCTGTATCAATATCGATATGTATAATCTGTGCATGTGGTGCAAATTCATGGAGTTTTCCTGTGATTCGGTCATTGAATCGTGTTCCGATGGAAAAGAGTACATCACAGTTGCTTACTGCCATATTTGCAGCATAAGCACCATGCATACCAAGGTTTCCGATATAAAGCGGATGGTCTGTCGGGATTGCGCCTTTTCCCATGACTGTTGTGACAACCGGTACGTTTGTTTTCTCTACTGCTTCGCGGAAGATTTCGTGAGCACGGGAAATTACTACTCCACCGCCTGCAAGGAATAATGGTCGTTTCGCTTTGTGCAAAAGTTTCAGGGCTCGTTTGAGCTGACCGATGTGGACGTCTGTGTTTGGTTTATAGCCACGGATGTTGACATTTTTGGGATATTCTGCACTGCCAAGTTCGGCCATGACATCTTTTGGAAGGTCAATAAGGACCGGTCCCGGACGACCTGTGCGGGCGATGTAAAATGCTTCTTTGATAATGCGTCCGAGGTCTTCTCTTCTGCGGACTGTGACACCGTATTTGGTGATGCTGCGTGTGATGCCTACGATATCCACTTCCTGGAAGGCATCGTTTCCGATAAGGTGACGGGCTACCTGACCGGTGAAGCATACGAGTGGAACGCTGTCATAGTTGGCGGTTGCAAGACCTGTTACAAGGTTGGTTGCTCCCGGACCGCTGGTTACAAGGCATACGCCGACTTTGCCTGTTGTTCTTGCGTATGCATCGGCTTCGTGAACGAGGGCCTGTTCGTGACGTGGGAGGATGACTTTTACGTCGTTTTGTTTGTAGAGTTCATCGCTGATGTCGATGGTGCAGGCTCCCGGGTAGCCGAAGAGGTATTCTACGCCTTCTTCTTTTAAGGCTTTGACTAAGAGTTTGTTGCCGGATATTTGTTTCATATGTTTTGGGACCTCCTTTTAGTTGAGTTAGGACGCTCAGGAATTTATTTGTTATAAAAAACGCCCCGGGCTTGTTGCCCAGGGCGAAAATATCTTTCCGCGGTACCACCTGTATTCAGAGTTCTGCTCTGCACTTTGTCAGTACGGATATACTGTGTTCCTGTAACGTGGAACTGACGTTGATGCCTACTGGGCATAGATGCGAAATCTGTGTTATAGAGTGCAGTATGCTGTTGGGGTCACTGCTCAAGGGCTACTTCTACAACTCGTTCACGAAAGCTTTCACCGACCGCTTTCTCTCTGGGCATCACGGAGTTGTGTACTCCTCCCTGTCATTGCATTTGATGTTTGATATTTAGCTGTTGCTTATTGGTAAACATTATACATTTTGAGGTGTGGAGTTGTCAAGTTTGTATTTTCGCCCAGCGTCAGAACATCTCGGTTTACTATTCACACGCCATTACCTTGCGAGGCATTTTGGCATGAAAATGCCAGCCTCGTTAAAGCTTCTCTCCATCCAAACGCAAAATTTTTTTAAATGATCTGCCCCGAAAACAAATTTTGAGCCTGTTTGCTGTATGGATTTTTCTATTTCTTCTTTCTTTACCCATGTCTTTGCCAGACATTCCATAAGAATATAGGCATTATCAAAGTTGTCCTTTATTATTTTTAATATCTTACCATTTTCTTCTGCTGTCAGATACATCGATAATCCTTCAATGATAAAAAGCATTTTCCCCCGCACTTTTACTTCTTTTGACCATGCAGGATCAAGTGCAGAAATTCCTATCGTAGAAACACGTCCTGATTCCTCGAAAATCTGATTGCGGATTGCTATCGTTTCTGGCAATTACCCCTTTTCCCATCGTAGAATCCTTGGCTGCTGTAGAAAAATCATAATCAATTTTGTCGACTAATTCTACCGCCTTTGCATCATAGAATTTATTATTTTTACTTTTGGAATATTGGGCTCTGGCATAGAAGCTCTGAAGCATTGTCTCAGCACTACCACTGATAGTGGGTTTTATTCTTTCACTCATACATTTACCTCTTTTGCAACATAGTTACATCAAACTAACTTAATTGTAACATATTTTATGCAGATAAACAATTTCAGATTGCTTCTAAACTAAAAACAAAACCTCATCCATCCCTGTTGAAGTTATAAACATCTTTGCAAATATACCATATCTATTAACTGTACACCACACTCATAAATTGGGTGGTCATAATTGTCCGTAAAGAAATTCGGAATATTGTGAGATCGGACAAATCCGCATTTTTCATAAAACGGTACGGTCAACGGGCTATCACCTGTTCCAACCTGCAAAATAGAATATTCATCTGCATATTTACTTGAAAGGAAGTCAATCAATGCTTTTCCATAGCCCTGTCCTTGATTCTGAGGATCAACTGCAATATTTTTAATTTCAAGTATTCCATTATCTTCATCAGTAACGACACATTCAGCTTTTACATTACCATCTTCAAGTACATACATAGTACCTTTTTCAAGATAGTGATCAACCATGCTCTCCTGTTCATCAGCTAATAACAATAATGATATAAATTGCTTTTTATTTTCGTTCACTTCTCGGATTTTCATATCCATTACTCCGTCAAACTGGAATTTATTTTGGCAAATCATCTTCCGCTTTAAAATTCACATTACTGTCATCGATCGAGATTGTGATCGTGTAGTTATAGATTATACCATCTTCTGTTTCCAGCCTAAATGTTACCGCACCACCTCCGAGATACTGAAAATCAGGTTCGTCAGACATTCTTGCATATGTGCCATACTGTTGAAAGTATCCGTCTGCATCAAAGAACGCAACATTGCTTGTTTGCTCCTTATCGTTCCGGAAGAGTACTGCACCAACACGGTCACTAGCATGATCTGGAATTAAAACACAGTCTATGTATTCCCAATCTGTTTCTTGCACAAGAGAGAACATCGACACAATATCTTGTTCAGACCAGATTTTTCCTCCATTCAGATTACTGATATCTGTATTCTGAACCGGATTGCTGGCAGAATCTGATGTTTCTGGCATGGCGTCTTTGCTGCTGCAGGCGGACATTCCTAATACACAAACCGTCATGAAAATAAAAAGCAATGCTCTCTTCATATGAACACCTCCTCAAATTCCGATTTGCCTCGCTGTTCTTACCTCCTATTTTACCAGATATCACCTACAGATTCCATAGCTTCATAGCTCAAAATAGTTCATTCACAAACCATTTAGCTATGTAAAAGGGACGGCTTCTCAGCCGCCCCACAGGTCAATACTGCCTTAATCAGACAGGTTCATCGTCCGATTCTGCTTCGTAGTCCTCGTTGACATCCACTTCTTCGTCCTCGTCACCAGCATCCTCCGGCAGCTGGAGTTCCTCTTCATGTAATTCAGCGTAATAATCTGTGGCGATTCTTCCATCCGCTCAGAGAAAAAGCGGTCACGAGGGACGAAGCTCGCTGATTCCTGTGTAGAGCCGGAAAAAACGCATTATATCACAACACCGACCTCAAAAACAGGCTGACCGCCCCATACGGAGAGGAACGCCGCAGGGCGGCAAGCGAAGCGGCGAAAAACGAATAAAAGGGGTTTAGGGCTTCGTTAATTGTTGCGTTGGCAACCCCACCGCAATGGTAGTGCCCTTCTCCGAACTTTTCTCCACCCAAACGGAGCCGCCGTGGAGGTCGGCGATCTCCCATACCAGTGAGAGCCCCAGTCCTGCGCCACCGTATTCCCGGCTGCGGGATTTGTCCACCCGGAAGAAGGGCTGGAAGATACTGCGCTGATACACCTCCGGGATGCCGCAGCCGGTGTCGGAGACGCGGAGCAGGAGCTTTTCCAACTCCTGAGTGACAGAAACCCGTACCGAGCCGCCCGGCCGGTTGTACTTGACAGCATTCTCCGTCAGGTTGAAGATCAGCCGGTAGATCAGTGCATCGCTGCCGGTCATAATGCCGTCGCCCTCCGCCGTCAGCGTGACGCCGAGCTTATCTGAGAGCGGCGCAAGATCCGTGAAGATCTCCTCGATCATGGGAGCGAGCTGGATCCGCTCGTTCCGCTCCACCTGCCGCAGATTGCTCATCTCCAGCAGTGTCCTGGTCAACTGTATCAGCCGTTCCGTCTGCTCACGCAAAAGCGTGAGGAACTCCGCCGTCTCCGGCCGCACATCAGGATGCTCCGCGGAAAACAGCTCCAACTGCGCCTGCATTAGTGCCAGTGGCGTGCGCAGCTCGTGGGCGGCGTTTCCGGTGAACTGCCGCTGGGCGGAAAAGGCGTTGTTCAGCCGCTCCAGCATCTGGTTGAACGAGCGGCTCAGCTGCCGGAACTCCGAAATAGCGTCTTCATCGATCCTCATATCGGCAAGATTGTTCAGCTGCACCTGCTCCACCTGCGAGGTAAAGCTGCGCAGGGGCTTGAGAGCGCGTCCGCTGACGAAATAGGCGAGGATGCCGCTGAGCAGCGTTACCGCCGCCGTGATGTACCAGTTGGTGGTGCGGAAGCGCCCCTGCACCCCATCGACGACGATGGTCAACTCCTCGTTGGGTGCTATGAGCTGCGGGTCAAAGCTCGCCGCTCCGCCATCATTCAGGATCACCGTGCCGCCTTGTAAGCTGTCCGCAATGGTGTCCATATAGTACACACCGGAGGAGCACAGCAGCAAATTCATGGCCACGCAGGTGATGCCGATGAGCAGGACGGTCATCAGCGTGATGCGCCACTGCAAAGAAAGACGCTTCATGCTTCCTCGCCTCCCATCAGATAGCCCTCGCCGATGCGGTTGCGGATGGGGTCATAGCCCAGCACGGCGCGGAGCTTTTTGCGCAGGGCGGAGATGTGGACGCGAATGGAATTGCTGAAGCTGTCCACGCTGTTGTCCCAAACGTGATCCATCAGCTCCTCCTGACTCACGGGCCGTCCCTGATGCACCATCAGGTATTCGAGTATCCCCGTTTCCTTGCGGGTCAGCGTCAGCGTCTGCCCGTTGACGGTGGCGGTACGGGAGCGGGTGTCAAAGGTCAGGCCTCCACAGCTTAGCAGCACATCCTGCTGGGTGAACTGCCGCAATGTCAGGCTGCGGATGCGGGCCTCCAGCTCCGCCAAGTGGAAGGGCTTCGCCAGATAGTCATTTGCCCCGGCATCCAGCCCCTGCACCTTGTCCTCCACTTCGCTGCGGGCGGAGAGGATCAGCACCCGCGTCTCCCGGTCGGTCTGCCGCAGGGTGCGCAGCACCGTCATGCCGTCCTTTTTCGGCAGATTCAGATCAAGAAGCACCAGATCGTATCGTTCCACGCCCAGAAGCTCCAGTGCCGTTTCCCCGTCATAGCAGAAATCCACGCTGTAGGCCAGCCGCCGCAGGCTGCGGACGATGGTCTCGCACAGGGCGCGTTCATCTTCAATTACTAAAAGGTGCATAAGAGCCCTCCTTTTTATTTCTTCGTTTTTGTGTTGCTTTCATTATAGCAAAAACAGATAAGGTTTGCGTTAAATTTTCGTTCTTAACATAGACTTTAACTCTCCCACGCTATGATGGGGGCAGAAAATCGGAAAGGGTGATGAAAAATGAGCTGTAGGAAAAAGGCAGCGGCGCAGATCGTGCTGCTGATGGCCGGAGCCGCCATGCTGTGCTTCGGTGTCTGGCGGGGCGAGGCGGCGACAGTGCTGAGCAAAGCAATCAAATTATGTCTGGAGTGTGTGGGCATTGGGTAAAAAGTTTTCAGGCGTTTCACAGACCATGTCCCGCTTCCGGGGCTGGATTCAGGCGGGGGCGACGCTGCTGACCAACCTGCACCTGCCGAACTTTCTCAAGGGCGGACTGTATCAGGGGGCGGGGAAGACCGTCTGCGTGCCGGGGCTGAACTGCTACTCCTGTCCGGCGGCGTCCGGGGCCTGCCCCATTGGGGCGTTTCAGGCGGTGGTGGGGGCTTCCAAGTTCAGCTTCTCCTACTATATCACAGGCTTTCTCATTCTGCTGGGAGTCCTGCTGGGACGCTTTATCTGCGGCTTTCTATGCCCCTTCGGCTGGTTTCAGGAGCTGCTGCACAAAATCCCCACTAAGAAGCTTTCTACAAAGAGGCTGAAGCCGCTGACATACCTGAAATACGCTGTCCTGCTGGTGATGGTTTTCCTGCTACCGGCGTTCCTTGTGAACGATGTTGGCATGGGAGACCCGTTCTTCTGCAAATACCTCTGCCCCCAAGGCGTGCTGGAGGGAGCCATCCCGCTGTCCCTTGCCAATTCCGGCATCCGGGCGGCGCTGGGCAAGCTGTTTACATGGAAATTCAGCATCCTGCTGTCGGTGATTGCGCTGAGCGTACTGTTCTACCGACCGTTCTGCAAGTGGCTCTGCCCGCTGGGCGCGTTCTACGCGCTGTTCAACCGGGTGTCCCTCTTCCAGATGAAGGTGGATAAGAATAAGTGCGTTTCCTGCGGGAAATGCGCCAGAGCCTGCAAGATGGATGTGGATGTGACGAAAACGCCCAACCATACCGAGTGCATCCGCTGCGGAATGTGCATCCGCGCCTGTCCAACGAACGCCGTGTGCTTCCGCTACGGCTTCGGCAACGGGAAAGAAACAACAAAGAAAACAACAATGGAGGAATCAAAATGAACAGGAAGAGAATTTTTGCACTGGCTTTTGCCGTGCTGATGGTGCTGGCCCTGGCGGCCTGCGGCATGAAGAACAATGACAAGATGGGCGACATGAGCGGCAACGGCTCCGCCATGACTGGCGAGCCGAAAAACGCCGAGGAGGCACTCGCCCTGCACAAGGAGCTGCTGGAGCAGGAGAACGCGATCCTGTCGGAAAATACCGAGCTGTGGGAAAAGGTCTTTGTGGAGGCTGACAAGGGCATGGCCATGATTGAGGACGGGAAAAACTACGGTGACTTCCTGCTGGATACCGTCGAGGCCGCTAAAGAGCAGTTCACCGACAAGGAGTATGAGTGGCTGAAAGAGTCAACCACGGAGATCAGCAATATTGAAAACAGGCTGACCGAGTTGGAAGATAAGTATCCCGAGATCATGCAGAAATCCATGGATGGCGCTATGAGTATGCCCGCGGGCAGCGACATGACCACGCCGCCTGATGACGGCAGCATGCAGAAATTCCCTGTCTTTGATGGCAAGGACCTGGATGGCAACACGGTGAAGAGTGACGAGCTGTTCTCCGCCAACGCCGTCACCGTGGTGAATTTCTGGTTCACCACCTGCAATCCCTGCGTAGGCGAGCTTTCCGAGCTGGATGCGCTGAACAAGGAACTGGCGGAGAAGGGCGGCTCCCTCATCGGCGTCAACACCTTCACGCTGGACGGCGACGAAACAGCAATTTCCGAGGCGAAGGATGTGCTTGCCAAGAAGGGCGCCACCTATCAGAATGTGTATTTTGACTCCGACGGTGAGGCGGGAAAGTTTACCACCAACATCTTTGCCTATCCCACCACCTATGTGGTCGACCGCAGCGGCAATATCGTGGGTGAACCCATCGTAGGCGCCATCACGGAAAAGAAGCAGGCGGAGACGCTGCAAAAGCTCATCGACCAGGCTCTTGCCGCCGATATGAGCTGACAAACGAATTTATCTTCTCAGAAAGGAGGATACACCATGTATCGGAGAGTATTGCCGCTTCTGCTCACCGCGGTACTGCTGCTGAGCGGCTGCGCCGCCGCGCAGAAAAATATGCCGCAGAAAACGGACGAGAAGGAAATGACCGGACAGCCCTCTGATATGTCTGGTGAAGGAAGCATGTATATGGATACCACGGAAAATGTCATATATCTGGCGGGCGGCTGCTTCTGGGGCATGGAACAGCTGATGCAGTCCATCCCCGGCGTCATTGATGCCGAGAGCGGCTATGCCAACGGCACCTGCGAGGCGGATGCCGATTACAAGACCGTCTGCAAAGGGAACACCGGTTTCCGGGAGACCGTGCGGGTGGAGTATGACCCCGGACAGGTGAGTCTCGACGCCCTGCTGCTGGCCTACTTCTATGTGATCGACCCCACGGTGGAGAACCGGCAGGGCAACGACCGGGGCAGCCAGTATCAGACCGGTGTCTATTACACCAACGAAAGCGCGGAGGAAACGGTGGAGCGCATCGCGGAGATCGAGCGGGGACGCAGTGAAAAGTTCTTCGTGGAGATAGGTCCACTCAAGAACTATTACCCCGCCGAGGAGTACCACCAGAACTACCTCGAAAAGAACCCGAACGGCTACTGCCACATCCCGCGCGCGGAGATGGAGCTGTTTTCCCGGCTGCGCATCGATCCGGGCGACTATCAGAAGCCCGCGGCGGAATCCATCCGGGACAAGCTGACGGCGGAGCAGTACCGTGTTACTCAGGAGAGCGGCACAGAGCGCGCTTTCACAGGCGATCCGGAGTCCCCCAATGGCGTGCGCTACTGCATCAACAGTGCGGCCCTGCGCTTTGTGCCTTACGCAAAGATGAAAGCAGAGGGTTACGGATATCTTCTGTATCTGTTCGAGGAATGAGTTCGCATAATACAATGATATAATAAGCAGCGTCCCAATCATTATGAACCGGGACGCTGTCGTTTATGCTCATGTCGGTTTAGTAAAGCGGACAGAAGCCTCCAAATGGGCTGAAAAAAAGGTTCTGACATTGAAGCACAGCTCCATGTCAGAACCCTTTTATTTCACAAATTATTTTTTGTGGTTGCGTCGCCCGGTGTTTTCCGAGCCACGCACTTCCTCATGGTAAAAGTAATCCACAATTACGGGGTGCCCAGGCTCTGCCCGACCGTAGGGCAGCTCGTTGTCCACGAAGGGACAGCTGTTTTCTTTCGCCAGCCGTTCCGCTTGATCCTCCAAACCACGGAAGTAGCTTCTGTCTCTCTTGTTGTAGATAGCGTCGTACAGCGGAACCAAGTCAGGATATTTTTTACAAATATAGTCCATGATGTCTTTTTTGAATCCGCCTCGCAGGTTTAGATTTTCTAGCCATATCAGGTCGCATTGGTTTCTGACCTGATGGAAGATAGCCTCAAAATCCGTGATACCGGGAAAAACCGGTGCGATAAAGCACACGGTGCGGATACCTGCGTCATAAACCTGCTTCATGGCATCCAGCCGCCGCTTGATGCTGACGGCATTGTCCATATCGTTTTTGAAATCCTCGTCCAGCGTATTGATCGACCAGGAAATCGTGACCTTTCCCAGTTCTTTCAGAAGGTCGATATCACGGATTACCAAGTCTGACTTGGTACAGATGAGAATTTCCGCCTCGCTGCCCCGAAGCTGCTCAAGAAGCTTTCGGGTGTTCTGAAACTGAGCCTCCTGGGGCAGATAGCCATCGGTCACAGAACCGATGACTACGCGCTGCCCTTTGTACTTTTGCGGATTTTTGATTGCCGGCCAATGCTTCACATCCAGGAATGTACCCCACGGTTCGGTGTGCCCGGTAAATCGCTTCATAAACGAGGCGTAGCAGTATTTGCAGCCATGGGTACAGCCCACATAAGGATTGACGGAATAGCCGCCCACCGGCAGGTTGGATTTTGTCATAATATTTTTGGTTTCTACATCCTGAATCAGAATGCTGCTATCTTTCACTTTCGCCATGTCTTCTGTTCCTCCAATACCCGGTAAAAAGCCGGGGGAAATTCTTGTACCATCTGTGCCTCTCCCATGATAGGAAGTAGATCTTCCTTCATGAATACAGGGATGCCAAGCGCATGGGCCTGATGTGTCAGGTTCCACACCCATTCCGGTTTCGATATAGATTTGCCCTTCCTATATCCGGTCTCAGACCCAATGACGATCCACTCAATTCCGGTAAGATCCACCATACCAACATCATCAAACATAGGTTCAAAGGTCACATGATAGTGTCCGCCATGGATATGCTCCCGCAAAGTCCGGATACGGTTTTTCTCTTTACTGGAGGTAACAGTTACACCAAACCAAGCATTCTCTATGGTAGTGGAAAACACAATATCCTCCGGTCGCTTGGTCAAAAACAGATATTGGTGCTGCGGATTTTCAGTCATCTTGGCAAATATCTGTTCCCGCCACTCTGTCTTCCAGTGGGAAAAATCGCTCATGCCGGTGAGCAGAAAATTTTGTGGGCGCTTTTTCTCCATCAGCCGCAGCTTATTGGGAAAAAACTCCGGCTTTTCAAAGTCATCGATCATGTGAAACCGGCGGACATTGTTTCTGGCATAGCAGTAGCTGCAACCAATAGTACAGCCGATCACCAGATTCATGTTCTGAATACAGTCTTTAATACAAACAGTCACCGCTAACGCCTCCTTTCCGTTTTGAGATTTAGCCTTCTACCGCAGGCGCAACTTTCCCGAAGCCGTTCCAGGCATACAGCCCCTTCTTGTCCTCATCGCCCAGGAACTTGTCCACCTGACAGATGTGCAGGATATGGTCGCCAACTTCCACCGACTGCTGCAGGGTGGCCACCATCGCCAGACGAGTATCCACCGGAATCTGGATGTCACTGCCCTCCACAGCCATCATCTCGATGTTGTTGGCGGCCACCTTGTCGGTCTTGGCACCGGTAGACGCTCCGCAGGCCATTACTGCGCCAGCCAGACTCTCACCGGGAACAGTGACGATGACTTTGCCGGTCTCACGCACACGCTTGCCGGTGTGGGACTGTTTGCCAGTGGCGAAACCCACCATAGGCGGATTGAAGGAGAGGTAAGACACGAAGCAAATGGGAGCCAGATTCGTAGAACCATCCTCCTTTTTAGAGCAGATCAGTGTCAGCGGATTGGGGGAGGTCAGAACAGTAGCCTCCATAATGTTCAGTTCTTTCATGTCATTCAGACCTTTCTAAGAAATTTCAGTCGTTGACTGTTCGGCCAACCAGTGATATATTTATTATACCTGATAGCAATTTTTGTTCAAGTACGCAAATTATTTGTACCTGGTATCAAAAAATATACTGCAAAAGACGAGGAAAGATCCAATCATGACTTATGAAGAATTCAAAGAAAAGGTTGGCAGTGTCATTCTAACCGATGATGGAAACTGCCCGGTCACGCCGGTGGTTCAAATGCTGCAGGGCAAATGGAAACTCCAAATTCTCTATGAACTATGCATCAAGTGTCCCATGCGGTTTGGGGAACTGAAAAAAGTTCTCAAGCCCATCACCAACACAGCTCTGACCAACGCCCTGAAGGAGCTGGAATCGGATGAATTGATCCAGCGCATCCAATATAATGAAATGCCCCTACGGGTGGAATACTCCCTCACCGAGAAAGGACGGGATCTGTTGCCGGTCTTTTACGCCATTTCTCAATGGGGAATGAAATATATACCATGATTCTAACTATACTAATCTGCAAGATAATAGCCGGGAGGCATTGACAATTTGAGTCAACTTCCCGGTGTTTTATTTTCTGCATTTTCTACTGCTGCAAAGGATTCAGGAAGCAACCTGATTCATGAGAGTTGATAACTCCCACCGCCTGCAAATAGGCATAGATGATTACGGTCCCCACAAACTTCATGCCTCGCACGCCTCCCGGAGAGCAGGCAGCAGCTCATCCAGTCGCCCGTCCAGACCGAAGGACTTTTCTTTGATATTGTCCGTAATGTAGATCTCACCAAGATTGAGGGTCACATAAGTGGCGTTTGGCTCGCTGGCCACCAGGCGCATCATCGGGGCCTTGATCAGCTGATTGCGCCAGCCAATGCCCAGCTCCAAAACCACCAGTTTCTTCCCGTGGTAGGTTTTCAGAAAGTTTTGGAACCGTGCCTGGGCAGCGGTATCCGGAATCATTCTCTGACCCGCACCCATGTGGATGTCCATGGGACCGCCGCACTTGGGACAGCGCGGCACCAATTCTGTAGGCACATGGCCGCCCTGTTCGGCAGCCGATAATTTTTCGGCCACCTCCAGACTAGGATAGATGGTGTCGTGGCAGGGGCGGGCACACTGCATCGTAAACCAGTTGCCCTCAATCTCATAGATTTTCGACGGATCGAAGCCACACAGTTCAAAGTGACCTTCTCCGTTTGATGTGACGACAAAGTAATCTTTCTCTCCCACAATGGCCTTCAAATCGTTCATCACCGGCGTAGGCTGGTACTGCCCGCAGTAATGATGGATGAGTCGGGCCCAGAAGGCCCATTTTTCCTCCTCGCTGGGCCATCCAGCCATCATGCCCTGCAAAATACACCCAAGGCCGTATTTCCGTTTAAAATCCCCAAACAGTCTTTCAAAGGCCGCATTGTCCGCAAACAAATGCAGTCCTTCGGTGATGGACAGTCCGTTACTGGCCCCGATCAAGATAGCGTCCGCTTCTCCGAATTTTTCCGCAATAGGGTTCCAATCTATCATATTCGTTCGCCCTTTCTATTTTATGTTTGCTGCGATGGAGCGCTCCTGCCGGAGGGCAGCTAGAGTTTCCGCCAAATCTCCTTGCAGATACAGGCTGCGTCCCCGCAGATGCTCTGGCCTATGAGATGACTCTCGATTAAGACATGCATAAAAGACGTTTTCGTTTTTGGCAGTAAGTTCCCAGAAGGGCAGTTTGATGATACTGGGCGTCATCTCACCCACGCCAAGTTCCAACAGCAGGACTTTTTTGTCGGACTGATCCATTATCCAGCGTCGCAGGAATCTATGGTAGCGGTGCAGACTATCCTGCCAGAAGGTTCCCTCCAGGAAGGTATCGTCTCGTACCCAGGGCACCAGCACCCGCCCGCAATCCGGGCAGCGAGGAACAGCTTCCTCCGGCAGGCGAACACCTGCCAAGCAACCAGTCAGCTCCTTCACAAGTTCGCGGTTTTCCCAAATATCATCCCGGCAGGGCTGGCTGCATTGGCAGTAGCTAAAGTCTCCCTGAAAGGCGCAAATTTGTTTCAGGGGAAATACCCGAAAAAACTGCTGATCGACATTAGTGGTCAGCACAAAGACAGATTTATCTGCAACAAGCGTTTGCAGATCCAGATAGGGCTGCCCCGTAGGGGCTTCCCACATGAAGCGCATATATTGGCTGTAATATCCCCACTGCTCCCCATAGCTGGAAAAGCAATGGTAGAATCCAGCCAGCGGGGAGGTAAAGCCATACTGTTCGCGAAAGGGAGCCAATGCTTCCGAAAGTGCCGGGGACCAATGGTAGTGGTCGTATCCAGCTGCGCTTGACAGGCCGGAGCCGCCTCCGATCACAACGGCATCTGCTTGAGCAATACGCTCGGCAAGTTCCTGAAGCGCCGCTTGGTTTCCAACCCTCATTGATCGTTATCTCCGCTTTCCATGGTGTTCCGTGCATCCCGCAGCACTTGAGCAATGTCGGCCACAATGGTCATGCCCTTGTCCTCCAACTGCTTGGGCAGGAAGTCATACTTGTTGTTGACAGCAATATATCGAGCATGGGGAAAGCTGAGGGTCAGGTTCCAGAAAGGCTCCTGGATAAACATAGGAGTCATTCGGCCAACGCCCAACTCCAGGAACAGAATTTTGCTGTCTTTGTGTTCCAGTACATAGCGAGAAATCTTCTCGTACTGTTCTTCATATTTCTTTCCTTGCAGGAAATTCCCATATCCTCGCACCCAGGGGAAAGCCTCGCCGCCGCAGTGAGGGCACCGGGGAATGAGATCGGTGGGAATCTTCGTGCCATCCCCCATAGCGGCCACCATATCAGCCACTGGCTTTACCGCATCCCAGGTGTCATCGGTGCAGCAGGCAGCACACTGGAAGAACCGGTGATCTCCCTGGATCTCCGCCACCTTCTCCTCCGGGTAGAGTTTGACAAACTGGGTATCCTGGTTGGTGGTGAGGATGAAGAAGTCCTTGCCTTTCAGCAAAGCGTCTAAATCCAGATAGGGATGACGCACAGGTGCGGTCTGGGTGGTGTGAAGGAAGGTGGCAAGATACCCCCAATACTCTTCCCGGGTCTCCCAGGGGTGCATCATCCCTGCAAAAGCACCTTTGAAGTGGTACTTCTCCGCAAAAGGCCGGAAGTATTTCCGGTAGGAGTCGTTGTCCTCGTAGTAAAAGTCTCCGCCACCGGCAGCGGACAGGCCGGAGGCTCCGCCCACTACCACACAGTCAGCTTCCTTTACCTCCTGTACCAACCGATCGATCTGTTCGCTATACGGCAGCGGCTTTTTGTCAGTCAGCTGATAAGGCGTACTGCCGGAAGCATAGATAGGATGGTACTTGGAATAATTCATCTGGGTCTGCATGACCAAATCATCATAGAAGTTCATTGTCGCCATTCCTTTCAGGTTGGTGTTATTTTTATTCTTACTTCAAATCATTTTAGCATCCTCTTGCGCTGCTGTCAATATGCTGTTATAATAAAAATAACATCAAAGAAAAAAGGAGATCAGTCCATGAAATATCCCACCCGCCTTAGCGATGCTGTTCATATTCTGGCTTTTATTGCTCTGTACCCAGACTGCGACCTGACCAGCAACAAGCTGGCAGAGAGCGTTCAAACCAATCCCGCCTATGTGCGCCAGCTCATGTCCGCCTTGCGGAAAGGAGGGCTGCTGATCAGCGTGAAGGGACATCCCCGGCCTGCCCTGGCTCGTGAGCCGGAGAAAATCACTCTGCTGGATGCCTATCGGGCAGTAGAGGGCAACAAACCTCTGCTCCATCAGGACATCCACACCAATCCTGCCTGTGGCGTGGGTGTAAATATCCAACTGGTGCTGCGGGATTTTTACTTGGACATTCAAAAAACAGCGGAACAAAGAATGCAAGAGATCACGCTGAAAGATGTGCTGGAACAATATCACATGAAGTTGGAAGGGATGCCCTTGCAGCGTTTATGACGGATCGACTTTCAGAAACGCTTCCATTTGGGACAAAAATTCTTCTGAACGGGAAATACAGAACCTCCTTGCGGGACTATACTGAGAACCGGAGAGACCTATACCCCGTATTTGTATTCTACTTTCCAGAGAAGAAGGTTTCAATATGCAGGAAAAGTACAATGTCACAGGCATGACTTTTGCGGCCTGCCAAGCTAGGGTACAAAAAAGCGTATCCAACCTGACCGGCGTGCAAGAGTGCAATGTCAATCTGTTAAAAAACAGTATAGACGATGTAACTGCTATGATTGCCGGACAGATTGGGCAGCTTCTTCCGATGGACGAGGAAACCATCAAGCAGTTTCAAACACTTGCAAAAAAGATGATGGAACAAGCGGAGGAATCAAATGATGATTAGAAAATATTTACCGCCGTTTGTTATGTGGCTCGTTTTTGAAGTGATTGCGGTGACATTATGGTTTGCGTTAGATAATATATTCTATCTTTTCAATTTCTCGTATATTGGCACTGCGATTGCTGTTGGATTGGTATTATATGGGAAGAAGAAAAAATATGCCCGGAATGTAGTACAATTTGCTGTTGGTCTGTATATGATTGTGTATCTGGGGTTTCTTTGTCGAGAAAATATGCAGATAGAGGGCTTCTGGTATTATCTTTTCCTCGGTGTATTTGAAGCCGCTACAATTCATTATGTTGTTGCAAAAATATTTGGTCCTTTGCTATTTGGGCGTGGGTGGTGTGGTTATGCTTGTTGGACAGCAATGGTTTTAGATTTGCTTCCGTTCAAGGAACCTTCCAGTCCACGCAAGCAATGGGGAATGATCCGCTATTTTGTTTTCGGAGCTTCTCTCGTATTTGTGAGTCTGCTCTTTATTCTTAAAGTCCCAAACAAAGAGGAAATTATGTGGCGGAGCTTCATCATTGGAAATATTCTCTACTATGTCGTTGGAATTGCTATAGCCTACAAATGTAAAGATAACAGAGCTTTTTGCAAATATATTTGCCCAATTACAGTTTTTTTGAAACCGATGAGTTATTTTTCGCTTTTTCGCATCAAAGTCGACAAGAAGAAATGTATTTCGTGCGGAAAGTGTGAAAAGATATGTCCAATGAATGTAGAAGTTCCATGCAATTCCCGAAATAAGAAAAACGCAACAGAATGTATTTTGTGCATGAAATGCGTGGAAAAATGTCCCCAAAATGCTTTGAAGCTATAACATAGCAAAGTCAGCCGAGCCAGTCAACGGTCAAGATGAACGGCGCAAAAATTGCGCCGCCGTTGACAGTACCACCCGCCTTTGCTGATGGGTAATCCAGGCGGGAAAGCCCTAAAATGGCTTCTCGATCATTTCAATTTTTGCGGGAGTGTGTCCACAAGTTCGGCGTAGGACGAGGGACGGGGGTTTTCATATACGCCCTGTTTGCTGACGAAACCAGCCCTGCGCTTGCGGCTCTACGCCACACAATCACAGCCCTGTTTTCCTGCTGCTTCAAATGTGCTTGTCCTTTCCTGTGGCAACCGCATTTTCGCAGCAACGCCGACAGGGCGTATCAAATGTGGGAACGGATGCCGCAGTGGATACTGTAACGACTGCTGCCGCAGACACTGCGGCAGGAACATGGGAGCTTGTGAGCGTGACCTATAACGGTATGACTGTCGGCAAGGAGGATCTGGAAGAGATGGGAACTGCCATGACTCTGGATCTCCTGGAGGACGGTGTGCTGATGCTGGCAAATGCCGATACAGAGATGGTATTTGAACGGCCAGGAAGCGTAGCAGCTGTGACTGCACCGGATGAAGAAGAGGGTGAGCAAACAGCCTCCAGCACAGCAGCATCGGTAGAGGACAGCTGGACAGTCGTTCCGCTGGCGTCTGCTCAGGAGCTGGTGCCTTATAGCTGTACAGAATTCAGTATGAATATTCCGGAAGGCTGGAGCGTGAAATCTTCTGCCATGTACACCGGTATGTTTCATGCAATTCATGTTTTTGATCCGGAGAATCCGGTAAATCAGATTTTCTTTATGCTAAAAATGGAACCATTATTTTCAGATGAAATTTCCCGGGCGATGATGGCGCTTTCCAGTGATTTGTTTGGAAAATGTCCCATTCTTACGAATGTACCGACACAGGGAGTCTTTGAAATATTCCCACAGTTTGCAGACGCAATGAATGCAACCGCTGACTATGCGGATATTCAGACACCGTACATTGCAGATTTTTCTGTGACAGAGAGCTTTGAAAGTACTCAGGGAATGAGCAGCGTTGCTATTTCCCCCTCCATTCTTCGGGCGGATTTTACACAGAATGGCACAACGGGAGAATGAATGTTCACGGCGGATGTGGTTCCCTTTGCCATGGGCACGGGAATGGGATATTATTCTGTCTATAATCTGACAGTCCTCAGTGCAGAAAAGGGAACCTTTCAGGACTGGCAGCCTACTTTGAATAAAGTTCTCAGCAGTCTTAATTATACGCCGGAGTTCCAGAGCTTTGCCATGTCCCAGAGCAATCAGGCGGCCTCTACCTCCCAGTCTCTCAGCCAGTCAGCCAGTGAGATGTCCGACAGCATCATGTCTTCCTGGGAAAACCGGAACCGGAGCCAGGATATTATGAGCCAGAAACAGAGTGACGCTACCCTGGGTTACGAGCGCATCGTGGACACTGAAACTGGAAATATTTACAAAATTGACAACGGTTTCACCGACTGGTATGACGGCTCCCGTTACAAGTCCATCACTGATGATCAGTATACGGATTCGGTGGAAGCAGTGATTCACTGGAAGTAGAGTCATTGATTTTTTAAGGCATTTGCGGTATCATGGCATGGTATAGTTTGGGATAAATAAAAGGGGTAGAGAGGGATTAAGAAATGGAAAAAAGAAACGCAAAAGCCTTATTGCCTATCGCGGTGTTTGTGGTTTTATATCTGGGACTGGGAATTCTGTTTGAATATGGCCTGAATATCGAGATGGGATTTTACAAAATTCCTGTTGTGATTATATTTTTGCTTGCACTGCTTGTTGCATGTCTGCAAAACCGGAAATTAAGCCTGAATGATAAACTGAAAATAATGGGAGTTGGAATCAGCGATCCGAACATTATTACCATGATCATTATATTTATGCTGGCTGGAATTTTTGTGGGTGTTGTTGGAAGAACATCAGCAAACAGTGTGGCATATTTTATTCTGTCACTGATACCGCCTCAGTTTGCGGTTGTGGTGCTTTTTGTAGTAAGTTGTTTTGTATCACTTGCAATGGGGACTTCCGTAGGAACCATTACTTTAATTACTCCGATTGGAATAGCCGTGTCGCGAGCATCGGGGTTTGACCTGCCGCTTTGTATTGCGACAGTCATGGGGGGTGCAATGTTTGGGGATAATCTGTCCTTTATCTCTGATACGACAATTGCCGCATGTAATGGACAGGGTTGTAAGATGACAGATAAATTTAAGGAAAATTTCTTCATTGCACTTCCGGCAGCAATTGTCAGTCTGGTGATTATTTACAATCTGTCTGTGAAAAATTACAGTGGCGGAGTTGTGCAGGAAGAATATCATCTGATACAGGCCATTCCTTATATACTGGTACTGGCGGGAGGCATTCTTGGCTTAAATGTGTTCCTGGTACTGATTACAGGAATCATAAGTGGCTCCATCATCATGATTGCGACAGGGATGATCGTGCCGACGGATTTGCTTGGAAATATGGGAGACGGGGCAGCAGGCATGTTTGAAACCAGCATGGTTGCCATTCTGGTAGCGTCTATCTGTGCACTGATCAAAGAATATGGTGGATTTGCTGCTCTGCTATATTGGATAAAAAAAGTGTTTAAAGGGAGAAAAGGCGGACTCCTTGGCATGGGTCTGTTGGTAGGTCTGATGGATATTGCAACGGCGAATAATACAGTCGCAATTGTTATGGCAAATCCAATTGCAAAAGAAATGTCAGGAAACTACGGAATCAGCAATAAGAAAGCAGCATCTATTCTGGATACATTTTCCTGTATCTTTCAGGGAATTCTTCCTTATGGAGCACAGATGCTGGTTGCCATCTCAGCGGCTTCCGGCCTGGGTGAGACAGTCAGTGCATTTGATATTCTGCCAAGGTTGTTTTACCCGTATATGTTGTTCATCAGTTCCCTTGTCTTTATTTCTTTTGAAAAAAATGCATAACTGGAAAAACAGATAGAAAAAGAAGGCGAAAGCAATATTCGGAGAATGTCATGCCCATGTAATCATGGACGGAATCAATTATAAAGCAGCAGTGGCACTTCATAAAGATGGTGTCTGCGAGGCAGCAGTCCGCGCCCATCTTAAGGAATGGAAAGACGCTGGAATAACCTTTGTGCGGGATTGAAATGGAGTTAGCAAAGGTCTCCTCCGATGCCGCAAGGTTCAAAAAAGACAGCTGGAAATGAATCGAGCTGTCAAAATAATTGAGGAAATCACACCAACCCTCAAAGATTGCCGTCTTATCTTCGTTTTGGGAGAGCTGATAGTTGATGTCCTGAAACTGGATGGTCTTTGTGTAGTGGCTGTCCGATACGCGGCAGGCTCAGATGGAGGGTTGCTGGTATAGCTATAAGTAATAGAATTTGACGCTACATAGGAATTATGGCTTTCTGTATTACTCGCCCATGTAGATACTCCTTCTGCTTTCGTCTGTAACTTTGATTTTTTGATTTTTATTTGTCCCACTGCCTCCATTGTTACAGTATATTGAGGCTCATCATTGCTATTAATCCCATCATAGTAGTAATTAAAAGTTGCAACGACAGGATCATCAATTCGAGCCTATTTAGCATTGACTTCTTTTACAGAACCATCTGCAGAAATACTTACCGTCCATGTATCCAGCAATATCCGATCATTGTTCGCCATACGAATATCAGCTGTATTTTTGTCATAAACACGAATTGTAGCCGTTTCAGAAGTATCAGCGTCACTTGCGAAACTCGATACACAATTTGCGCCTACCAGCAGACACACGGACATCAATAAACTCACTGCTCTTCTTAATTTCATAACATCTTCCTCCTTTTCCTTGGCACACCCTTTTTATTTTTAAGTAACGTGAATATCCGAACAATTCGTGATAACACAAAAATAAGTATAATTATTTGTATAATTAATCCACCAATCAATTCTTTTGCAGACCATTTGTATGCGATAAAAACAGCGGTACTTCCGTTGGCTCCACCTATTATAGTGGGAAGAATAAACTGAGGATAAATGATAACTATTGCTGAATATATGATAAGTGCAGAAATACCAAAAGCAATTATGGAATAAATAGTTAATTTTAAAATGTTTCCTTTTTTAAACTGTACATATTCATGTTCATAATTTGCTTCCAATTCTTCAACCAATTCTTGAGGAGTACCAATAGATGTTAGAACGGAATTTAGCTCCTCTCCATCATCGTAAACGAACCATAGCAAGTACCTGTTCATACGCTTCATTTTCTGCAATAATAGTCTCACACGATACAGAGTCAAAAAAGTTGAGCACTTAACCTTTTTGACGGACTATGGAGGTCAGACTATGAGCAGTCAAACAAGTTTGGTAGCCGAGCAGGTTCGGCTACAGCAGTGGGCCGCACAGATACAGGAATGCCAGAGCCGTCCCGCAGATATGAAAGTAGAAACCTGGTGCAGTGAACATGGCATTACCAAAGCGAATTATTACTATCGCTTACGCCGGGTTAGAAAAGCATGCCTGGAAGCTTGTAATCCAGAACCGGCTTTTGTGGAACTTCCAATACCAGCAGCATTACCAACAGCAATGCCCTCCGCAGATTCCTGCGATATGAAACCGGCAGCCGTTCTCCGCAACTCCAGAGGACTGGTGCTTGAAATCTATAACCACACTTCAGCAGATATCATCCGAAGTATTCTGGAGGTGCTGGTCCATGCTGAATGATGCAGCCGGGTTAAAAAAGATTTACCTTGCAGCAGGCTATACGGATCTGCGCCGGGGCATAGACGGTTTGGCAACGATGATCCGGTTTCGTTTTCAGCTTGATCCTTATGATAAAAATACACTCTTTCTGTTTTGTGGCAAGAAAACAAACCGCATCAAGGGTCTTCTTTGGGAAGGCGATGGTTTCCTGCTTCTCTACAAGAGATTAGACAATGGTGCGTTCAGCTGGCCGCGCTCTGCGGAAGAAGCTCTGGAAATATCATCCGAACAGTACGCGATGTTCATGCAGGGCCTGGAGATTATACCGAAGCATCCAATCCGGCCAAACGACAATCCCAAGAGACTGATGTAATGTTTGTGCATTACAGAGAAAAATTTTCCCATGTTTTCCGTCAAAAAAAGCGATATTTTTATTTTACTGCATTTATCCACAACATCCGGTCCCCAAGAATCGAACAGCATGTTTTTTCAGAGAAAAGGCATACCGGATTTGTGGATAGCCGTACAGAACATCTGGAATTTCAGGAATATATCCCAGATGCTCTGCACGGTTATCCACCGTCATAATGACGAAAGGAAAACAGCCGTCAGGTGGCAGAAACTGCATAAATCTGGTACAATGGACTCATTAAGAAAAGGAGTTCCTGCCATGGCGATCAAGTACACAGAAGAACAATTAAACAGTGTTGATAAGTCTATGCTGATCCAGATGTTTCTGAACCAGCAGGAGCAGTTAGAAAAGGTCAGTGCCAATCTGCATTCCCTTGATACCAAGATGCAGGCGATGATGGAGCAGCTGATCATAGGTAATAAAAACCGTTTTGGACGTTCCTCTGAAAAAATGGAGGATACCCAGCAGATGCGCTTTATCGAAGTGGATGGGACCCTTGTGTTTTTTAATGAAGCAGAAGCTGTTTGTGATTTGGACGCTCCGGAACCGGAAACTCTGGAAGCAACACCGGAACGTAAGAAAAAAACAAAAGGCAAAAAAGCACAGGATATGTCTGAACTTTCTACAAATCGGATCGATCACTACATGACTGAGGAAGAATTAACCGCTGAATTCGGTGAAAATGGCTGGAAACAGCTTCCGGATGCCATTGCGCGCCGCTACCGCTTCATCCCGGCAAAAGTCGAAGTGGATGAGCATCATGTCGGTGTATATGCCAGTAAAACGGATGGACACATGGTAAAGGCGAAGCATCCAAAGAGCCTGCTCCATGGAAGCCCGGTTTCAGCATCTCTTGCTGCAGCCATCATGAATGGAAAGTATGTAAATGCGGTTCCGCTTTACCGTCTGGAACAGGAGTTCATCCGATATGGCCTTGCTATAACCAGACAGAACATGGCAAACTGGATGATCCGGTTAGGGGAAGAATACCTTTCCGTCCTGTATGATCATCTGCATTCGCTGCTTTACGGCTACCATGTCATTCAGGCAGATGAGACACCGGTTCTTGTAAACCGTGACGGCCGCAGTGCCGGTTCTAAGAGTTACATGTGGGTATATCGTTCCGGCCACATGTATCCGGAAAAGCAGATCATTCTTTATGAATACCAGCGGACCAGAAATGCGTCCCATCCGAGAGAATTCCTAAAGGACTATTCCGGGATCTGCGTGACGGATGGCTATCAGGTTTACCACACGTTGGAAAAAGAACGTGAAGATCTGATCATTGCCGGCTGCTGGGTTCATGCCCGCAGGCGCTTTGATGAAGCACTTGCCGTGGTTCCGAAAGAAAGCCGGAAAGAGTCTGCTTCATTCCTGATCATAAAGCAGATCCAGGCAATCTACCGGGAGGAAGGAAAACTCAAAGAACTTTCCTCAAAGGAAAGACTTGTTCAGCGTCAGGTGGTGGTAAAACCACTGGTAGATGCTTTGTTTGTGTACCTGAAACAACACGAAAGTGAAGTCGGTACGGAAAAACTGAGGGAAGCTTTCACTTAGGCATTGAATCAGGAAAAATACCTCCGGGTTTTCCTGACCGACGGGGATGTTCCGATGGACAACAACGCATCAGAGCGTGCGATCCGCGGTTTCTGTGTCGGCAAGAAAAACTGGCAGATGATCGATACCATCAATGGTGCAAAATCATCCGCTATCATTTACAGCATTGCAGAAACAGCAAAAGCGAACCATTTAAAGCCATATGAGTACTTTGAATATCTTCTGACAGAGATTCCGAAACACCTGGATGATACAGACCGATCCTTTTTAGATGATCTGGTTCCATGGTCAGAAAAGCTGCCGGAGAGTATTCGAAAACCAAAGAAGAGCAATTAAGCCAAGCCGCAAAAGTGGCTTTTGACTGGTTCAGTACTTGCTATGGAGCGTTTACGATATATAGTAGTAAGAAAATCTTTATTTCGGCTCTTATTTTTGTTTCAACAAAGCTCCAAATACAGCAATATCCTCATCACGGATAATCTTTATATTATTGACGCTACCTTCGATAAAGTTAATATCGTAGCCTAAGTTAAACATCAGCATTGCGCAGCAGCTCTCTGTCAATGCGTGGTGCTGCTGTTTAGCATCATCAAATACTGATTTGATTACGTCAAATCGATAAGCTTCCGGGGACTGAAGATCCACGACATCCTCGCGGTTGATATACTCAGCTTTTCCAGCCTTGTAACTGAACTGTACATAGTCCTTCATGGACTGGCAGATATTCGCCTTACTGTTCTCGTAGCATGCCTGGAGAAGCTTGGATATCATCTCGACATTAACCATGGGGCGGGTGGATTCCTGGAAGATGATGATATCGTCATCTCCGTATTTATCCTTCACATAATCAAGACCGTTTTCCACGGATAAAATACCGCTGGCAGCAGCGGGGATTAAACCTCTGAGTTTGGTAATACCAAACTGCTCTGCATAAGCAGTCACAATGTTCTCCCAACCTTTCAGACACACGACATAGAGGTCATCAATTGCAGGGTGGCGCTGATATGCTTCTAGGCAATACACGATAACCGGCTTACCATTGATGTCAATGAACTGGTTAGGTATGTTCTTGTGGTTGCGTATTGATTTACCACCGGCAAGGATAATGGCAACAGTCTTATTTCTTTTGTCGGAAGTAATGGTTGTGTATGTTGTGGTCAAAGTAGCAGGAGGGGTAGTAATACCCATCAAAGCTTCGACGGTAGTGTCGAGCACCTCTGCGAATTTGGTAAGTCTTTTCTGGGTCACATCATTTTCACCAGACTCGATCTTGGCGATTGTTGACCTGGTCTTATATCCCATTGCATCTGCCAAATCCTGCTGCGACATATTTAACTCGAATCTTCTTTTCTTTATATTTGCTCCAACTGACATTTTCATTCTTCCTTTCTTATCTATCTTCTCCGCGTCTCGTGTGAAACTCAAAATCACCTATATTGATATTATAAATCAACAAAGCGTGATTTTCAAGAGAAAAATGTGAATTTTTCTACAGGAAATTGTAAACAAAAGTGATTTGAGATTGACAAATTACCCACCAACACTTATAATAATAGTTGTCATCACGTGTTTTAGTGATTCGTGTTGATTTAGAAGAGCGATGGGGTGTTGGCGATTGAAGATTTACATAGTCCGTCATGGAGAAACCAACGGTAACCTCCGAGGTGCTCTGCAAGGATGGATGGACGAACTATTGAATGAAAAGGGCAGAGAACTTGCCATAATCACAGCCCGGGCACTTTCCGATATCAAGTTCGATGTGGCTATATCAAGTCCATTGTCCAGGGCCTATGAAACGGCAGATTATTCTAAGAAAGAATAAGAAGGACATACCTCCAATCCAGACGGATGACCGGCTGAAGGAGATGTTCTTTGGAGAATAGGAAGGATTGGGACTTACCAAGGAGAACTTTGAAATACCATCAGAGCATTTCAATGACTTCTATGACAATCCATTCGCTTTTCAAAACAGTGCAAGCGGGGAGTCAATTCAGCAGGTATGTGTGTTGTGGTCAAGCTTTTTTGTAACACTTGTGGCTAAAAAAATAGTGCTTATCAATTTATGCTGCCGTCCTTGCTTCATATGGGGTTCGATAACCATTATAACTGTGTGGACGAATATGATTATAATCAACGTATGCAAATTCTTCTACCTTTTGAAACTATTCGAATGATACGATGTCTTGGGGTTCTTGCTATGGGTGCTCTGATACTAGTACAACATTTTTTGGGGATCACTCATTTGATGGAGAAACCTTTTTACCCAAGGAATCCTTTTATAATGGTGAGGCTGCGTATTTGTTAAATCAGTCATCTGCTACATGGGGACAGAATTTATCTTCGGAAAATTCGCTCCCAAATCCCTGTGCATCTGACAAGTATAAGGTTTATAAGGGGTGTACCGGATATACCAATGATGCAAGCGAGGCACATCACAATATCAAGAATGGCTTCTGTACCAATGCCGGATGTGATTATTATGAAAAACCATATTACAATGAAACAGATGGAGTCTACGAGATCAGTAATGCCGGACAACTATATGCCTACGCAGATAATGCACAGACAGTTTATACAAAGGGTGCAAGGCTTACAGCAGATATCGTAGTAAATGAAGGAACATTGATTCAGGAGGATGGTACTCCTGTTGCGAGGACGGATGACATTAGGATGTGGGACGAGGTGTTCAGAACATCTGGATATCCATACAATAACCAAAAGCTTGTATTTGATGGTAACAATCATTCTATCAGCGGACTGTATGCGAACGGAAGCGGACCGCAGGGTTTCGCGTTATATAATTATGGAACGATAAAGAATCTGCAGATTAAGAATTCGGTATTCATATCAACGGATGGCAACGCAGGAGGCATTGTTGCAGGTTTTCCTATTGGACCGGCTGACTATAAGGAGTGTTTGTTGGCGTTTTTACGGTTTGTTTTGGAATTTTGTCGACCGCGAGGGTCAAAAAAAGAGAGGTGTTTTTGTTGCGCAGCAAGGTGCTTTTTGCAAACAGCCTTTGCTATTTCAACACCTGTGTCTTTCCTATGTATTTTCCCATCGTTTTACCTTGTCGTTAAGGAACGGCAGGGCGCCGTACCTATGGCAGAGCGTTATTTTGCATTTCTTCGAATTCTTTTTCCGGAAGATACATCGGGGTCACCTCCTGTATGGATTTATTTGTTCGCGAGAAACAAAAAACGGCCGCACTATGCTTTGTGGCATAGTACGACCGCTTGCGGACGCAGACAGAAAAACCGTCTTGTTATGACGGCTGTGTGCCTTATGTTTTGAAAGTGTACACGGTTGTTAGGGACATCTCCTTGTTTTCATAACTACCTCGCTGTATGGGGGATTCTTTGATTTTATTCTATCCGATGCAAGAGCAACTGTGAAGAGCGCATAAGTTTGATATACACAGTATACATTGCATTCGGTAAAAAATTTGTCGGTTAGGTAGAATGGAGCAAATTTTGTCTGTTTCAGGCGCCGAATGCTTACCCATGGCGGAATTAGGCCAAAAAAGCACAGCGAATGAATATCCGCTGTGCTTAAAAAGGATAGTTTATTTCTGCCGAGAACCTTGTTTAGATGACAAGGCTTCTCCTTATCGGGATTGCTTGTTGTGATTTCATATTTGACTGTTATTACGGCATTGTCAGCCGGCAATTACACCTTCTCGAATTTCTTAATCGGCACAGCGATTTGAGTAATATAATCGGCACTGTTATCGCCTCGGTTGGGTGGTCCCTCTAAATAAACGGAGCGCAACCGTCCTGCGGGTTTAATGCCGTTTTTGCTCACATGTTCCATCAGCACCCGCATGGCCTCGCCGGTTCCCTCATACGGCCCGCGGTAATAAATACACAAGCCGGGGGTTTCCGCAAACTCCATGCGCTCGACCCCGTCAAAGCTCTCGTCCACCGGAATACAGCACATCAAATCAAGAATACCCAGGTCATCCGTCATGCGCACGGTGAACATACGTGCCACCATGGACATTTTTTCGGTTCTGGCGGCGGCAATGTAGGTGTCCCGCAGTTTAATAGCTGCCTCGGCAACATCTTTACACCGATATTCCCGACAAAAGCACACCTGACGCGGCAGAACGGTTTTATGCACTGTGAAATCGCCTTGCTTTGCCGAACGGACCTGAAGCATCTGAATATTTCTGTCCAGCATTTTCCGCAGCTCATAAAGCTTATCTAAAAGCTTATCCATATTTTCGGTGTCGTAGTAATATTCCGCTACCTCCTTTAAGGAAAGACCGAGTGCCTGTAGCGAACGGATAGAGCGGATCTGCGTCATGTTGTCTGCCGAATAATAGCGAAAGCCGTTGGTTTCGTCCTTTACCGCCGGTGTCAGAAGTCCCATATTTTCGTATACAAGCAGTGCCTTGCGGGTGACTCCGAGTATTTTTGTAACTTCTCCGATTTGAAATAGGCTGTTATCGTGTTTTTTCATCATTATTTCACCAAATTTCTGTAAAAGTTATTGACTCGTCCCCTAAGGTACGATTTACAATATAATATATCGTAGAAGAAAGAATAATGCAAGTTCAATGCAAAAAGGAGAATACCGCTATGAAGAAAAGATTATTAAGTGTATTTCTATGCTTGTGCATGGTGTTTGGTTTAGTTCCGGCCACGGTGTGGGCGGAAACAACAAACGGGCACACCCACTACCTTTGCGGGGGCAGCACCTGTAACGGCAGCGGTCACGAAAACGAAACCTACAAGACCACATTTGAAAAGGAGATTAAGCAGGAGGGCAACACGCTGAAAATAGGCGACAAATCCTGGGCACCGACAAAAGTCAGTAACAATACATTCTACATACTTCCTGCGGGCACTTACTACCTCGGCAGTGACATTAGCCCGGAGTATACCATTAAGATTGAGAACAATGTCACCCTCTGTCTCAACGGGCACAAAATCACGGCCGCAGACGGAATGGATGCCATCTATATGACCGGCGGCAGCTTCACCCTCACCGACTGCAAGGGCATCGGCACGATCACCCATGCAAGCAGCAAGACCGGCAGAGGCGTGTATGTGAGTTCCGGCACCTTCAATATGTACGGCGGCTCTATTACCGGCAACAAAGCCCAAGACGCCCAAGGCAGAGGCGGCGGCGTGTATGTGTACAGCGGCAGCGGCACCTTCAATATGTACGGCGGCAGCATCACCGGCAATCGTGCCACCGGCGATGGCGGCGGCGTGTATAAGAGCGGCAGCAATTCATCATTCAATATGTACGGCGGCAGCATTACCGGCAACACCGCCAACAGCTATGGCGGCGGCGTGTATGTGGACGGCGGCGGATTCACCATGTCCGGCGGCACCATCGGCGGCACGAAAACGGGTGAGACCAACACGGCCACCTATGGCGGCGGCGGCGTATATGCGAAGGCCAACTTCGAGATGACCGGCGGCAGCATCACCGGCAACGAAACCAACAGAGGCGGCGGCGTGTATGTGACCGGCAAAGGTAGCTTCACCATGTCCGCGTCCGCCGACGGCCAAAACATCCCCTCCATCACCGGCAATAATGCCACCGAAAACGGCGGCGGCGTGTATGTAATCGGCAGCAGCAGCACCTTCAAGATGACCGGCGGCACCATCGGCGGCACGGATGCGAATGATGCCAACACCGCCACCAACGGCGGCGGCGTGTGTGTTAGCAAAAACGGCAGCTTCGAGATGTCTGGCAGTTCCTGCATCACCAACAACAAAGCCACCTCCTACGGTGGCGGCGTGCATATAAGCTACGCCAGCGCCACTTTCACCATGAAGGGTGGCAGCATCACCGGCAACAATGCATACAAATCTGATTACATATCAACCTTCGGCGGCGGCGTGTGTGTGGACAGCGGTATCTTCACCGTCAGCGGCGAGGTGACCGTCACCGACAATACCAAGGGCGGCACAAAGGGCGCAGACGGCAAGTTCACCGGCGACACGAAGAACAATGTCTATCTTCCCACCGGCAAGAACATCACCATTGGCACCGACAAATTGTCCGAGGGTGCGCAGCTCGGCGTGACTGTGAGCGGAGACTATGGCGATTACCCGTTCACCTCCGGCTGGAATGCCAATATGAGTGACAAAACCCCATCCGACTACTTCATCTCCGATACCGACGGATATGTGGCCAAGTTGAACGGCAGTGAACTGAAAATGGTTACCCATGTGCATAACTGGACTTACACCGCAAGCGGTGATACCATTACCGCAACCTGCAAAAATTGTTCGAATAATAACGGTAACGATTTCAGCGGCGGCAGCGTGACCATTCAGAAACCCGAAAAAACAAAATTTAACGATGGAAAAGATGAAAATGCGAAAGTAGAAAGTGTAGGCTGGTTCGGCAAAGCCCCATCCGTCGCGTATGCGGTCAAGGACGGCAATGCACTGTCGGCTGCCCCTGTGAATGCGGGCACATACACGGCCGGCATTACCCTTGGCAATGTCACTGTCAGTGTGACCTATATCATTGATAAGGCTACGCAGACGGCTCCTACCGGTCTGACAACAAAAGGGGATATTAAGAACAGCGGCACCGGCGAGATTAAGAACACCGCCGAGGACATGGAGTATAACATTTCTGCCAATGCCACCACCGGCTGGATCACTTGCGACAATGGTAGCACCAGGGTCGCCCCCGGTACCTACTATGTGCGCTACAAGGAAACCGACAACTACTTAGCAAGCGCCGTTTCTGCCGCGCTGACAGTCAAGGCGCACACACATTCCGGCGGCAATGCGACTTGCCAAAAAAAAGCGGTTTGTGATGGATGCGGGCAGGAATACGGTGAGCTTGGCAACCATAAGTTTACCGAAACGGTTAGCAAAATGTATCTTAAATCGGCTGCGACCTGCCAAAGCCCCGCAGTATATTACAAAAGCTGCCTTGTTTGTGATGAAAAATCCTTCGAGACATTTGAATACGGTGAGAAGGATTTTTCAAATCATATCGGCAATACATATTTAGTGGGACAAAAGGAAGCCACCTGCTACGCAGAAGGCTATACCGGCGATACTTATTGCTCTACCTGCAATCATGAGATAGAAAAAGGAACGCCCATTGCGAAAAACGCTCATAACCCTGCGTCGGTTTGGACAACGGATGAAACCGATCACTGGAAAGAGTGTCAGACTGTCGGCTGCGGCAATATCATTGATAAAGCACATCATTCCGGTGGAGAAGCCACCTGTGTGAACAAGGCTATCTGCGAGGTATGCAAGATTGAGTACGGTGATGTAGACGCAACCAACCACAAGAACACCGAAATTCGCGGCGCAACCGATCCCACCTGCTGTGAAGCCGGCTATACCGGCGACAAATGGTGCACCGACTGTAACACTAAAATCGAATCAGGCAGTGAAATTTCCTCAACCGGCAATCATACCGATGTTGACGGCAAGTGGGAATCCGACGGCACAAATCATTGGCATACCTGTTATTTCGGCACAAAGTTTGATATTACGGCGCACAACGGCGGTGAGGCAACCTGCAAATCCCCGGCCGGATGCTCTGAATGCGGACATTCTTACGGACCGCTTGACGCAAACAATCATAAGGGCACAACATATCTAAAGAACCAAAAGGAAGCCACCTGCTTTGAGGAGGGCTATACCGGAGATACTTATTGCAGCGATTGTAATGAGAAAATCGCAGACGGACAGTCCATTGCGAAGAATGCTCATAATCCCGCATCTGTCTGGACTACCAATGAACACGATCATTGGAAGGAGTGTCAGACTGTCGGCTGCGGAAATGTTATAGACAAAGCGGCACACAGCGGTGGTGAGGCTACTTGTGTAAGTAAGGCAGTTTGTGAGGTTTGCAAGGCGCAGTACGGTGATGTAGACGCAACCAACCACAAGCACACCGAAATTCGGGATGCAAAGCCCGCTACCGAGCAGGAAAAGGGCTACACCGGTGACATATGGTGCATCGATTGTAATAAGAAAATTGCAACCGGTTCGGAAATTGCCATGCTTGAGCATAAACTTACATTAGTAGAGGCAAAGGATGCTACCGTAACGGAGCAAGGCAATATAAAGTATTATTATTGCGAAAACTGCGGTAAATATTTTGCGGATGTAGCCGGCGCAAAAGAGATTTCTCTCAGCGAAACCGTTATTAAAAAGCTTCCCCCTGAGATTATAGAAGGCAATAATGCTACCGTAAACAACGGAGAGAAGAAATCCTTGACATTCCGTTCCAATGCGGCATTTGCCGATTTCATTCGTGTAGAGCTTGACGGCAAAACTCTTGATGAAAAGGATTATACAAAGGCAGAAGGCAGCATTATAGTTACCTTGAATAACAATTTTGTTTCTACACTTTCCGTCGGTGAGCATACGCTCGGAATCGTTTCGGAAAGCGGAACGGCAACTGCAAAGTTCACGGTGAAAGCGTCCGAGATTCCGAACGAATCTCCCAAAACAGGAGATGACAACATGGTTGCCGTCTGGAGCTTTGCGGCGGTGCTCTCACTTGCTGTTCTCGGTTTCACTACCGTAGTATCAAAGAAAAAGCGAGCAAAATAAAAAGAATTGCGGCGGCAACGTAACTATACGCTGCCGCTGCAATTTTATATGGAGAGGGTTTTTATGGCAAAAGAATATTTATATAAAGCCTACGGCAGCAAGCTTGCTGCGCTGAATAAGCGGCGTAAAAAAAAGCGTAATACCATGAAGAAAGCAATGCTTTCGGCGGCGATAATAATCACTGTTGCGGTAGCTGTAATTTTAATTATTGCCCAATTCCGTAAAAAATCAAATGAATTGGTCGGCACCTGGAGATATGATGAGCATACGCAATATGTTTTTGAAAAGGACGGTACAGGCAAATTACTTGCCGATGATGTGACATATTCTTATGCCTACACCGTCAAGGGTAAAAAGCTCATCCTCGATTTTACAGAGGATATTGTCCGCGATTGCGATTATACCTTTTCGGTAAACGAAACCGCCTTAACACTTATCGGCGGTACAGAAACCGATGGCGGTAGCTACAAACTTAACAAAGAGTAAATGAGCAAATAACCAAAGGAGCCTTCAAACGGAACAAACGGTCAAAAAAACAGCACAAGCGGTAAAAAAATAATTTGATTTAACTCTTTCACAGCAGAAAGAAAAAAGGCAGCGGCGGTGAATGTGATTTCGCCGTTGCCTTTTGATAACAAGCTGTTTGTTGCGGCTTAATGGAACATTACTGTTTTTCTTTTCTGCTGATATATCTTTTCAGTTGGGTAGTTCACTTTCTCCTTCCACCGTGACAGGTGGCACCTGTCACCGAATGGGCGCAGTTGCCCCTTGGCGGAAAAATTCCTTGAAAAACTGTTCTTTTGAAGGTTATGTAAAAGGAGCAAAGTATGCAGGGGGAATCGCCGCAGTCGGCCATAAAATAAGCAATTGTTATGTTACTGTTGACTATGTAGAATACAAATAATTTGTAGAAGAGAGTTTCAGAACCCTGAAATGATTTTAAAATTGATAGGGTTTTGGAGCTTTTTTTCTGTATTATTTGCATTTTTGATTTTTATTTACGTAGACAAAGATAATTGACGGTGTTAATCTTCAAGTAAAGATTATTTTAATAACGGAGGAAAAAAATGGCTAAAAGTTGTTGTAACAAAGCATGTATTGTTCAGGGGGGAAAATATCGTTTTTCGGTGCTTACGCCGTTTATGATGAGAATGGAATATTCAGAGACTGGTGTGTTTGAAGATTTACAGACGCAGACTGTGCTTAACAGGGAATTTCCGGTACCGGAATATTCAGTGACACAAAGTGACGACCGCCTTGAGATAGAGACAGAAGCATTTCATATGATATACGATAAAAAGAAATTTAGTGAAGAAGGACTTTTTATAGATGTAAAATATGATTTTACCAATTACGGTGGAAGGTGGTATTTTGGTGCAAAGACGTATAGTTTTCCGCCTCGGGAGCATAATCTCAAAGGCACAATGAGAACTCTTGACAGGGCTGACGGGGAAGTTGAACTTGAATATGGGCTTATGGATAAGAGTGGAAGGACGTTTTTTGATGACAGCAAATCGTTTGTGTTTGATGAAGAAAATATGCCATCAAAAAGGAAACATGAAGAGATTGATGTTTATTATCTTGCATATGGGCGTGATTATTTTGCGTGTCTGCGTGATTTTTATAAATTATCGGGGGCGGTTCCGCTTCTTCCAAGATACGCTCTTGGAAACTGGTGGAGCAGGTATTGGAAATACAGTGAAGAAAGTTACATTGAGCTGCTGACGGAATTTGAAAAAAGAAATATACCATTTTCCGTTGCTGTTATGGATATGGACTGGCATATAGTCGATGTGCCGATGGAATCTGGCGGCGGATGGACAGGATATACATGGAATAATGATTTATTTCCGAATCCGGAAAGATTTTTGTCATGGCTGCATGAACATAATTATCATGTAACACTTAATGTCCATCCGGCATCAGGTATTCGGAATTTTGAAAAAATGTATAAAGATATGGCAGAGTATCTAGGAATTAATCCTGACAGTAAAAAAACTATAGAGTTTGATATGACTAACAAAGAGTTTGTTGAGGCGTATTTTAAGTTTGCACATCATCCACATGAAAATGCCGGAGTTGATTTCTGGTGGATAGACTGGCAACAGGGCAACAACGGAGGAGCAAGCGGAATTGACCCATTATGGATGCTTAATTATTTTCATTTTAAAGATATGGAAAAAAGAGGCAGAAGAGGACTTATTCTTTCGAGGTATGGCGGACTTGGAAGCCATAGGTATCCGATAGGATTTTCTGGAGATACGATAGTTACATGGAAATCGCTTGAATTTCAGCCTTATTTTACAGCAACGGCATCAAATGTGGGATATACGTGGTGGAGTCATGATATAGGCGGTCATATGAACGGATATAAAGACAACGAGCTTGCATTAAGATGGTATCAGTTTGGTGTGTTTTCACCGATAAACAGGCTTCACAGCAGCTCTAATCCGTTCTGTGGAAAAGAACCATGGAATTATCCTGAGCCATACTGCAGTGATATGGAAACGATTTTAAGATTCAGGCATGCACTTATTCCATATATGTACACACTTAATTACAGATGTCATTGCGAGCATATTCCTGTAATAATACCAATGTATTATTATTATCCATTTGAGGAGAAAGCATATAGTTATAAAAATCAATATTTTCTTGGTAGTGAAATGCTTGTGTGTCCTGTTACAACAAAGATTGATGAAGATTCACAAAAAAGCGGTGAGGAATGTTTTATACCAGCCGGAATATGGACAGATATATTTACCGGTGATGTATACAATGGCGGTAAAAATGGAAAAAGTCAGATTTTATGTAGAAATCTTCAAAGTATTCCTGTGCTTGGACGTGCAGGTGCAATAATACCGCTTGCTTCGGAATGTGGCAGTAATGATATTATTAATCCGAAAAAAGTTGATGTGGTTATATGTCCAGGTGCATCAAATACATTTGTTATGTACGAAGATTCTGGAGATGGATTTGACTACGAAAAAGGCGAATATGCTTTGACAGAGTTTGTGCTCGACTGGAATGAAGATAAGGCAAAAATAAGCATAGATGTAAGCGGTGACTTATCGGTAATTCCACGAAACAGAAAGTACCGTTTTATATTAAGAGGATTTGCACGTGGTATAAGATTTGAAAATGCAGATAATGCCAAATACGATATAAAAACAAATACATGGACAGTTACATGTAACTGTGATGGTGCGTCAGAGCTTGAAATATTTGCTGATAATGAAGAAAACAATCTTGTATACAACGGTGAAAATGTTAATGATAAAATATATGATTTTCTTCTGCAGGCACAGATGGATAATAATGACAAGAGAAGTATTTACAGATTATTTACATCCGGTGAGGACAAAAATGTTATTATATCAAACATTATGTCTATGAAACTTAATGATAAAGTTACAGCTGCAATTATAGAATATCTTTTGAGATAATGTATAATAATGCAAAAATAAAGTAAAATCTGAGTAAAATTTTATTTTTCTGTTGACATTAAAAAATGATATATTATAGTAAAAAAAGATTTGGATAAGAGTTATCCAACATGCAGACCACATGGTTATATTACATGTTAAGCCTTGCGGACGGACGGGTCGGTTGCCGAGTGTGACAAGGGCACACATTATTGATTGGGTTAGAAGCCCAAGTTTTATAAGTTGATTTTTAAAATTATCATGCGAAGGTGCATATCATCTTGTGAAACGGTCAATAAGAGCGGTAACAGTGACTTACTTGGATAAACTCTGAAAGGTCAGAATCTCAGTGCTTTGTATATATGAAGTAATATGTATACGTACATGTACAGGGATTAATAAAAGAATGATTGAATATACCACGGGGCTGTGGGAGTATCCCAAAGTTTGTGTAAACCTCCAAACTGATGTAAGATAAAATTACTC